>Ga0209347_1000092_pt1 | contig 253784 bp, 217 predicted proteins | sample AutmiccommuBRH23_FD_187382 | JGI IMG/M metagenome (GOLD analysis project Ga0209347, IMG submission 187382) | Deep subsurface microbial communities from Mt. Terri, Switzerland - Autotrophic microbial communities BRH/23 (SPAdes) (version 2) | ecosystem: Environmental > Aquatic > Deep subsurface... | reverse complement strand
CGCCCCCGCCTCCCCCTCCCGCTACGCTGAACGCTAGGACGGCACCCGCACGGGCTGCCGCCGGAGCGGAGGAGGACCGCGTGCCCCAGGACGATCCCACAGGGACCCCAGACGCCGACGCCGTCGGCCCCGGCAACGACACCGTGCGCCCTGCGGCTGAGCCCGACCCGCCGTCGCCGCTGGTGGGCCTGCCGGCCCCGGATCCCGCGGAGCCGGTCGACCGGGCCGATGTCATCGGAGCGGGCGGCCGCTGGTTGGCGATGTGGGCCGGTCGGTTCATCCTCATCGCGCTGGCGCTGGCCGCGCTCGGCTGGACGTTCACGAAGTTCTGGGACGGCATCCTCCCCGTCGTCCTCGCCCTGCTGCTGACCTCCGTGCTGTGGCCGGCGACCGCCGCCATGAAACGGGCCGGCCTCCCCTACGCGCTCGGAGCCGCGCTGGCGCTCCTGGGCGGTGTCAGCATCCTGGCCGGCCTCATCGCGATCATCGCGCCCAGCGTCGCCTCCCAATGGCCGACGCTGTCCTCGCAGACAGTGCAGGGCGTGCGCCGCCTCCAGGAGTGGGCCGCCGGGCCGCCGCTGAACCTCCGCGACGAGCAGCTCGACGAGTGGATCACCCAGGGGCTCGACTACCTGCAGTCGCGCAGCGGCGACATCCTCTCACAGGCCCTCAGCTTCGGCGGCAGCGTCGGCAACGTCGTGCTGACCCTGCTGCTCATGCTCGTCCTGTCGTTCTTCTTCCTCAAGGACGGGGCCGGCTTCCTGCCCTGGACCCGACGCGTGGTCGGCCGCCGGGCCGGCTTCCACGCCACCGAGCTGCTGACCCGGCTGTGGGCCACCGTCTCCGGCTACATCCGCACGCAGGCGATCGTCAGCTTCGTCGACGCCGTCTTCATCGGCTTCGGCCTGGTGCTGCTGGGGGTTCCGCTGGCGTTCCCCCTGGCCATCATCACCTTCATGGCGGGCTTCATCCCCATGGTCGGCGCCGTGACCGCCGGTACCATCGCGGTCCTGGTCGCGATGGTCTCCAACGGGTTCACCACCGCCCTGCTCGTGCTGGGCCTCATCATCCTGGTGCAGCAGCTGGAGGGCAACGTCCTTCAGCCGATGCTGCAATCCAGGGTGATGAAGCTGCACCCCGTCGTCGTCCTGCTCTCGGTACTCCTCGGTGGTGTGTGGTTCGGGATCATCGGCGCGTTCCTCGCGGTCCCCGTGGCCGCCGCGCTGGCGGTTGTCTTCCGTTACCTGGGCGACCTCATCGACCTGCGCACCGGGGAGCGGTCCGCGGACGAGATCGAGTGGGCCACCGCCGACGGCCGGGTCGTCGCAAGCGAGTCGGAGAAGGCGGCGCAGTTCTTCCGGGCGCTGGTCCGGCTCCGCGGCAGCCGGCACAGCACCGAGCGTGCGGCGGAGAACGCCGTCCTCAAGGCCGAGGGGCAGCTCCCGGAGGGCGCCGCGCCGTCGTGGCTGGACCGGATGCGGCGCCGTCGGCCCTAGCTCTCGCGATACACCTTGTGTTGGGCGGCCTGCGCGCGCGGGCGGATGGTGAGGCGGTCGATGTTCACGTGCGCCGGGCGCGTCGCCATCCACACGATCGCGTCCGCGACGTCCTCGGCGGTCAGCGGGTCGGGCACCCCGCGGTAGACCGCGGCGGCCTTCTCCTCGTCGCCTTCGAAGCGGGTGAGGGCGAACTCGTCGGTGCGCACCATCCCCGGGCAGATCTCGGTGATCCTCACGGGCTGGTCGTAGAGCTCCAGCCTCAGCGACTCGACGACGGCCCGCTCCCCCGCCTTTGCGGCGCAGTATCCGGCTCCGCCCTCGTAGCCGGAGTCGGCTGCCGTCGACGTCACGAACACGATGACACCCCGCGCCCCGACCAGGGCGGGGAGCAGCGCCTTGGTGACCCGCGTCGTGCCGAGCAGGTTCGTCTGCACCATCGTCGACCACGCATCGAGGTCCGCCTCCGCGACGGGTTCGAGACCGAGGGCGCCGCCCGCGTTGTTGACGAGGACGTCCAGCGAGCCTCCGACGGCGTCGGCGAGGCCGGCCACGTCGTCGTCGCTGGTGATGTCGCACTCGATCGCTACGCCGTCGATCTCCTCGGCCAACGCCCTGATGCGGTCGGCGCGCCGCGCCGCGCAGATCACGCGATACCCCTGGGCGGCGAGGAGCCTGGCCGTCGCCGCGCCGATCCCGGAGCTCGCGCCGGTCACCACTGCTGTCGTCATGACAGCCACTCTAGGGGGCCGTCACGAGGCGTCGCGGAGGACTCCCCGCAACTCGTCGGCGGTGAGGACGATCGGGTTGCCCTTCATCGAGCTGGCCTTCATCGCGGCGTCAACGACCGCGCCGTGATCGGCCGGAGAGAGGCCCAGCTCCGCCAGCCCAGGCAGGCGCAGGGCGTCGGCGAGGGCGCCGATCCACACGTCGAGGGCACGCCGGATCCCTTCGGGTGACCGGTCCGACAGGGGCTCGCCGGTGAGCGTCTCGGCCGCCACGGCGTACTTCGCGACGCCGGGATTGTCCGGCTCGCGCTCCGCCATCGCCCGCAGGTTCGCCGACGTCACGGGCTGCAGGAGGGCTGCGCAGATCGCGCCGTGCGGAGCGCCGATCGTCCCGCCCAGCACGCCCGCCAGGCCGTGGACCGCGCCGAGCTTGGCGTTGGCCAGCGACAACCCGCCCATGAGCGAGCAGTAGGCCATGTCCGTGCGGGCCTCGAGGTCCTCCCCCTCGTCGACGGCCCGCGCGAGGCCCCTCGCGGCGGCGCGGAGGCCAGACGTCGCGAGGGCGTCGACCAGCGGGTTCGCCATCCGCGACGTCAGCGGTTCGAGGCACTGGGTGAGGGCGTCCATGCCCGACTGCGCCGTGACGAGGCGGGGGCAGGAGACGGTGAGGGCGGGGTCGACGAGCGCGACGGTCGCGAGCATCGACGGCCCGCGCAGCGACACCTTCACCTTGTGCTCGTGGCTGGTGAGGACCGCATTGGCGGTGACCTCCGACCCCGTGCCCGACGTGGTGGGCAGCGCGATGAACGGCAGGGAGGCGCGCGGCAGCGGGTGGCCGGCGCCGATCACCTCGGCGTGGTCCATCGGGTCGGTGTCGCCGGCGGCGAGCGCCGCCACCGCCTTCGCGAGGTCCAGGACCGCCCCGCCGCCGATGCCGATGATGTGGTCCGCCCCGGCCTTCCGCGCCGCCGCGACGGCGGTGCGGGCGTCGTCGAAGCTGGGCTCACCGGTGAGCGCGAAGGAGCCGACCTCCGAGATGTCGCGGAGCACCTCCGCGTGCCGGTGCGTGTTGCGGCCCGTGACGAGGAAGGGGCGCGCCCCCAATCGTCGGGAGTGGTGAGGCAGTTCGGCCGCCACCCCCACCCCGAACCGGATCGACGTGGCGGTGGCGAAGGTGAACTCGGTCATGGGTCCAGCTTGCCAAAGCGATCGGCCCTCCGTAGGCGGGAGCGTACGAAGGGCCGATCGCTTTGGGTGTCAGTCAGTCGTCGAAGCCGGCGGCCTCGATCGCGGCCGCGTAGACGGCCTGGCCGGCTGCGGTGGGATGCAGGGGGACCCCGCCGTCCCACGTGGCGGCGATGTACATGTCGGGTGCGGTGCAGATGCCTGCGGGCACGTCGACGTCGACGTAAACGGCTCCGGTCATGACGGCTGCCTGCTGGATCACACCATTCATGCTGTCCACCGCAGCATCCGCTGCGAACAGAGCGCCCGCTGGGATCGTCGGGAGCGAAAGACACCCGCTCGTCATCGATGGCTGGAAGACGTGCGGGTAACCGGTCACGTAGATCGTGGCCTGCGGAGCCTGGGCATGGACGGCTGCGAGGAGGCCTGCCAAGTTCTGGCCCATGGTCGGGAGTGCGGCCGCCGCGGTGGCGATCGCGGTCTCGCAGGACGACGGGTCGGCGGCGCACGCCTCTGCGACGGCGATGAAGCCGACGTCGTTCCCGCCAACGGTCAGCGTGATCTTGCGCGCCGTAGCCGGAACGTCCGGCACCTGACTCTCGAGCACCTGGACGGTGGTCGCCCCGCTCACAGCGAGGAAGTTGACCTTGTACGGCTTCCCCACCAGTTGCACGGGGTAGGCCTCCGACGAGCGACCGGATGCGTCGAGCGGCGTGCCGGCGCCCAGACCGGCGGCGTAGGAATCGCCCAGCGCCGCGTAGCGGGTGCTCAACGGGTGTGGGTCCGGGACAGCGGCGGCGGGGGTGATGGCGGCCGCTGCGAGGAGGAGACCGGCCGCGAGGGCCACGCCCTTGGCGAGGAGTCTGTGTTGCATCTGTCGTGCCTTTCTAGCGACGAACCGTGGCGCGGATGGGCCGCACCGGTGGACGTCGCCGGGCTGGCACCGTCGATGTGCCGCCCCACAGCGGCCCCACGCTGCGTCTCCGTGCTGCGAACTCTACGCCGACGTCCGGTGGCGCCGTCGCGAAACCAGCACGAATGACAGGCCCACTCACACCTCGGCCGCGCCAGCGGCGTCGAGGTGCTAGTTCGACGGCGTGTCGTGCTGGGTGGGGGCGGTGTGGAATTGCGGGGGCGGGGATGGGGACGGGGGGACGCGGACGAGCCCCGGAGTGCGGCTGCACCCCGGGGCTCGTCGGATGAGTGAATGCGGTGGTCAGAGCTCGATGAGCGCCTGGCCACCCTGGACCGCGTCGCCAGGGGCGACGAGGATGGCCGAGACCGTGCCCGCCGCTGGGGCGGTGATCTCGGTCTCCATCTTCATGGCCTCGAGGATCAGCAGCACCTGCCCGGCCTCGATCTCGTCGCCCTCCTTGACCAGGATCCGCGCGACGGATCCGGCCAGCGGCGCGACGACGGCGTTCGAGCTGACGGCGGAGACGGAGGCCTTCGTCGGGATCGGGTTCGCGCCGGCGTTCACGCCGATGACGACCGGCCCCAGACCCTGGCGCTCCTCCTCCTCGACCTCGACGTCGATCTCGTACTCGGTCTCGTTGACGGTGACCTTGAGTTTCATATCAGTTCTCCTGTACTCAGCGGACGTGGGGGACGGACCGGTCGTGGACGCGGGCACGCGATGCGGCGGCCCACCGGGTCTGCGATCCGTAGCGGATGGCGCGCACCTTGGCCTTGTGGCCGAAGTACGCCGCCACCGCGGCACCGATGGCCACGAGGTCGGCCTCCGGGATCGCCCGGCAGTCCTCCAGCGAGGCCACCCTGGCCTCGAGGACCGCGACCTGTTCCGTGAGCGCAGCGACGGCGTCGCGCAGTTCCTGCAGCGTGGTGTCTTCCATCGTGGTGCCGATCACGTCGGGCCGAGGCCGTGCTTCTTGGCGGGACGGATCTCGCGCTTGCCGATGAGCAGTTCGAGCGCCATGGCGATCTCGCGGCGGGTGTCGGCCGGGTCGATGATGTCGTCGACCAGGCCACGGCTCGCGGCCATGTACGGCGTTGAGAACGTCTCCCGGTACTCCTCCACCAGCTCGGCGCGGCGCGCGTTCTTGTCCTCAGCGGACTCGATCTCGCGACGGAACACGACGTTGGCCGCACCCTCCGCGCCCATGACCGCGATCTCCGCCGTCGGCCACGCGAACACCTTGTCAGCACCCAGGTCCTTCGAGCACATCGCGAGGTATGCGCCGCCGTAGGCCTTGCGCAGCACCACGGTGATCTTCGGGACGGTCGCGGCGGAGTAGGCGTACAGCATCTTGGCGCCGTGGCGGATGATGCCGTTGTGCTCCTGGGCGACGCCGGGCAGGAAGCCGGGGACGTCGACGAGGTTGACCACCGGGATGTTGAAGGCGTTGCAGAACCGGATGAACTTCGATGCCTTGTCCGACGAGTCGATGTCGAGCACGCCCGACATGACGCTCGGCTGGTTCGCGATGATGCCGATGGTGCGGCCCACGATGCGCCCGAAGCCGATGACGATGTTCTTCGCCCAGCCGGCCTGCACCTCGAGGAAGTCGGCGTGGTCGACGATCTCCAGGATGACGTCGCGGACGTCGTAGCCCTTGCGGCCGTCGGCCGGCAGGATCTCGCGCAGCTTCGAGTTGGGCTCCACCACGTCGTCGGGATCGACGATCGGGGCGTCCTCCGTGTTGTTCTGCGGCAGGAAGCTCAACAGCTTCTTGGCGATGAGGATCGCCTGCTCGTCGTCGTCGGCCACGAAGTGCACGACGCCGGAGCGGGCCATGTGCGCGTCAGCGCCGCCCAGCTCGTCCTGCGAGACATCCTCACCGGTCACCTGCTTGATGACGCCGGGGCCCGTGATGAACATGTGGGCCTTGCGGGTCTGGATGATGAAGTCCGTCAGCGCCGGGGAGTACGCCGCGCCACCCGCGCAGGGGCCGGCGATGATCGAGATCTGCGGCACCGCGCCCGACAGCAGCACGTTGGCGTAGAAGACCTTGCCGTAGCCCGAGAGGGAGTCGATGCCCTCCTGGACGCGGGCGCCGCCCGAATCGTTGATGAAGACGAACGGGGTGCCGGTCGTCAGCGACGCCTTCAGGGTCTCGGTGACCTTGATGGAGTGCGCCTCACCCGCGGAGCCGCCCATGACGGTGAAGTCCTGGCTCGCGAGGTGGACCGGACGGCCCAGCACGTAGCCGGAGCCGGTGACCACGCCGTCGGCGGGCATGTCGGCCTTGTCCATCCCGAAGGTGGTGGTGCGGTTACGTCGGAAGGCGCCGGTCTCCTGGAAGGATCCCTGGTCGACGAGGGCGGAGATCCGCTCCCGCGCCGTCAGCTTCCCCTTGTCGCGGTGCTTCTGCAGCTTGTCCTCGCCGCCACCGGCGTGGATGTGGGCGCGCTTCTCGGCGAGCTGCTCGAGGCGCTCGGCCATGGTGTGTTCCTTGGGCATCAGCTGGCTCCTCAGACTGGCTCGACGGCGACGTGGTGCTCGCGGCCGGCGAGCGTCACCTTGTACTTGATGGGACCCGTGATGCCCTGCTGCTTCGCACCGGAGGCCTGCTTCTCGGACTCCATCTGCTTCGGGGTCTTGGCGACGGACTTGGGGCCCTCGTCGCGGGTCTTGAAGAATGCGGGCGCCACACCCGGGAACATGGCGTTGGTCAGCACGTCCTCCTCGGAGCCGTCGAAGCCCTCGAGTGCCGAGGCCTGCTTGACGAGCTCGTCCCATTCGGGCTTGAGGTAGTCCGCCGGGCGGGCCGTGATGATGTCCTTCTTCGCCTGCTTCTGCGCCAGCTCGACGACTTCGGGGTTACGCTCTCCGAGGCACTCGCCGTAGTAGCCGAGCATGAGGTCGGCGAACTCGCCGGTCATGACCTTGTAGCGGCCCATGAGCACGTTGAAGACGGCCTGGGTGCCGACGATCTGCGACGACGGGGTGACCAGCGGCGGGTGGCCGGCGTCGGCCTTGACCCGCGGCACCTCCTCCATGACCTCGCGGATGCGGTCGCCCGCGCCCTGGGCGCGCAGCTGCGACTCCATGTTCGACAGCATGCCGCCCGGGATCTGCGAGGAGAAGATGTCGGTGTCGACCAGGGTGGCGGACTCGAACTCCTTGTACTTCGGCCGCACGGTGGCGAAGTGGTCGCGGATCTTGATCAGCCGGTCCATGTCGAGGTCCGTGGTGTACTCCGTGCCCTCGAGCATCGCGACGAGCGACTCGGTGGGGTTGTGGCCCGGGCCCAGCGACATCGACGAGATCGCCGCGTCGACGACGTCGGCGCCGGCCTCGATCGCCTTCATCAGCGAGACGAGGGTCACGCCGGTCGTCGAGTGGCAGTGCACGTTGATCTGGATGTCGCCGTAGGTCTCCTTGATGCCGCGGACGATGTCGTACGCGGGCTGCGGCTGGAGCAGGGCGGCCATGTCCTTCAGCGCGATGGACTCGGCGCCCATGTCGATGAGCTGACCGGCGAGCTTGATGTAGCCCTCGACGGTGTGGACCGGGGAGATGGTGTAGCAGATGGTGCCCTGCGCGTGCTTGCCGACCTTCTTGACGGCGGCCATCGCGTGGGCCATGTTGCGGGGGTCGTTGAGGGCATCGAAGACACGGAACACGTCCATGCCGTTCTCGGCGGACTTCTCCACGAACTTCTCGACGACCATGTCCTCGTAGTGGCGGTAGCCCAGCAGGTTCTGCCCGCGCAGCAGCATCTGCAGCCGGGAGTTGGGCATGAGCTCGCGGAAGGTCCGCAGCCGCTTCCAGGGGTCCTCGTTGAGGAAGCGGATGCACGAGTCGAACGTCGCACCGCCCCAGCACTCGACGGACCAGTACCCGGCCTGGTCGATGTCCTCACACGCAGCGACCATGTCCTCCATGGCCATGCGGGTAGCCAGCAAACTCTGATGCGCGTCCCGGAGAACAAGCTCCGTTACGCCGATCTTTCGCGCAGTCATGGAGCAATACAACCATGGGGCAGGGCCGCCCGAGACGGCACCCCCGAGATAATCGGTCCGACCAACCTCGGGTACCATGTCTCCCCTTGCTGCGACGCGTTTCACCCGCCTCGCGCCCCTGGGCCTGCACACTTTCTCGGCGCCTGCCGTCGGCACCGTGGCCTGCCTCCCGTCGAGTCGCCTGCTCGCCGTCGCGACGCGCCTGCCTCCCGTCGCGTCGCCTGCGCTCCAGGGCAGGCGAACGCGCAGGAGGCAGGCGCCCAGGTGCCACCGGCCGAGGGGACGCCACTGCGCTCCAGCGACCGCTGCGACAGATCGTGCCCGGGATCGTGCCGGTTGTGCAGCGCAACCAAAGGGCCCTCCGATCGCCATGGTCGACTGTGCGGTATCCCCCTCCCGGGCCGTTTCGGCGCCGGGACGCCCATCACCGGAGATGCCCATGATTGAGACGCTGACGACGCTGGAGAAGGCCGCCCTGCTGAGCGGCAAGAACGTGTGGGAGTCGCGCGACCTGCCCCGCCACGGCGTCCCCTCCTTCTTCATGGCCGACGGCCCGCACGGCGTCCGCAAGCAGGTGGGATCCGGCGACCACCTCGGCCTGAACGCCTCGGAGCCCGCGACGTGCTTCCCCACGTCCGCGACTGTCGCGTGCAGCTGGGACGTGGAACTGGCCGACGCCGTCGGTCACGCCCTCGGTCGGGAGGCCCGCGCCCTCGACGTCGACGTCCTGCTCGGCCCCGGCCTCAACCTCAAGCGCAGCCCGCTCGGTGGTCGCAACTTCGAGTACTTCTCCGAGGACCCCTACCTGAGCGGCAAGCTCGCCGCCGCCTACGTGCGCGGCATCCAGGCCGAGGGCGTCGCCGCGACCCCGAAGCACTACGCCGCCAACAGCCAGGAACTGCGCCGGATGTCCTCGGACTCCGTCGTCGACGAGCGGACGCTGCGCGAGCTCTACCTGACCGCGTTCGAGATCGTCGTGCGCGAGGCGGCACCCCGGGCGCTCATGAGCTCCTACAACCTGGTCAACGGCACCTACGCCCACGAGAACCGCCACCTGCTCACCGAGGTGCTGCGCGACGAATGGGGTTTCGACGGCGTCGTCGTCAGCGACTGGGGCGGCAGCAACGATCCCGTCGCGGCGATCGCGGCCGGCGCCAACCTCGAGATGCCGGCCCCCGGCCTCGACTCCGTGCGCCAGCTCGTCGAGGCGGTGCGCGACGGCCGGCTGGACGAGGCGGACCTCACGGCCCGGGCGGCCGAGGTGCTGCGGCTCGCCCTCGACGCGCGGCGCACACCGCGGCCCGAGATCGACCGCGACGCCCATCACGACCTCGCCCGCCGCGCCGCCGAGGAGGCGATGGTCCTGCTGCGCAACGAGGACGGCATCCTGCCCCTCGCTCCGGACACGACCGTCGCGCTCATCGGCGACATGGCCGACACCCCCCGGTACCAGGGCGCCGGTTCCTCGGCCGTGAACCCCACCCGGCTCTCCAGCCCCCGGGAGGCCCTCGCGGGCAGCGGCCTGCAGCTGACGGCGTTCGCGCAGGGTTACCGGCGCCACTCCCCCGTCGACCACGACCTGGAGCGCGACGCCGTCGGCGCCGCCGCGGGCGCCGATGTGGCGCTGCTGTACCTCGGACTCGACGAGATCAGCGAGTCCGAGGGCGTCGACCGTCGCCACATCGACCTGCCTGACGCGCAGCTCTCCCTGCTGCGCGCCGTCGCCGCGGCCAACCCGAACGTGGTGGTCGTGCTGAGCGCCGGATCGGTCGTCGACACGGACTGGGTGGACCAGACCAAAGCGATCCTGCACGGTTACCTGTCGGGGCAGGCCGGCGCCGAGGCCGCAGTGCGCCTGCTCACCGGGGACGCCACGCCGTCCGGCAAGTTGGCCGAGACCTATCCCCTGGCCCTGACCGATACGCCCACCTTCGGGCGCTTCCCGGCCGAGGGGCGCACCAGCGTCTACCGCGAGGGGCTCTTCGTGGGCTACCGCCACGCCGAGGCCGCGGGCCGCCCCGTCCGCTACCCCTTCGGCCACGGCCTCAGCTACACGACCTTCAGCTACTCCGACCTCGCCCTGACCGACGACGGCGCCGAGTTCACCGTCACCAACACCGGGAGCGTCGCCGGCGCCGAGGTCGCCCAGCTGTACGTCGCGACGCCGGACAGCGCCGTGGTGCGCCCCGAGAAGGAGCTCAAGGGCTTCGCCAAGGTCACCCTCGCCCCGGGCGAGTCCCAGCGGCTCACCATCGCCTTCGACCGCTACACGTGGCGCCATTTCGACACCGCCACCGGCGCGTGGGTGACGGAGGAGGGACCCCGCCGCGTCCTGATCGGCGCCAGCTCCACCGACCTGCGCCTGAGCGGCGAGCTGCACGTGTCCGGCGTGACCCTCACCCCGTCGGTGTCGCCCGCCACCCTGCGCACAGCGATGCTCCGCGGCCTCACCGACGACGAGTTCAACGACCTGCTGGGCATCACGGTGCCGCGCGACGTCGTCACCGGTGACCTCCGCCGCAACGATCCCCTCGGCGACCTCTCCCGGGCCCGCAGCCCGTTGGCCAGATTCGCGCACTGGGTCCTCGTCACGCTGCGGCGACGCAGCGAGGCCAAGGGCGAGCCCGACCTCAACATCCAGTTCCTGTACAACATGCCGTTCCGGGCGATCGGGAAGATGACCGGGGGCATGGTCAGCGACGAGATGGTCGACGGCATCGTCGACCTCGCCAACGGCCATCACCTCCGCGGCCTCCGCACCGTCATCGCGGGGTTCTTCCGCAACCGGCGCACCGCCCGCGACCTCACCCGCCAGCTCACCAAAGCCCGCTGACCCCCAAGGAGTAGACCCACCATGTTCACGAAGATCCGCACGATGTGGGGTGGCTTCAGCGAGCGCCACCCGGAGCTGTCCAAGTTCCTCATGTTCTTCATCCTCAGCAACGGCGTAACCGTGCTGCAGATCGTCGTCATGCCCGTGTTCCGCGCCATCTTCGGCCGGACCTCGCTCATCGACACCAACTTCCAGGTGTGGCCCGTCGGCTCCAACGTCGACGGCTCGCAGTACTACGTGTTCGACTACGCCGCGGGCGCCCTGCCCGACGGCGGGGGCGGCCTCGCGTACTTCCTGGCCGTGCAGCTGGCCATCCTCATCGCGCAGGTCATCAACTTCTTCGCGCAGCGCACCATCACGTTCAAGTCCAACAGCAGCATCTGGCGCGCCGCGTTCTGGTACCTGGTGGCCTATCTCGTCATCACCCTGGTGGCCGCCGCCGCCCAGGGCTTCTACAAGGCGCCGATCTACACCTTCCTCATCGATACCCTCGGCTGGGGTCAGACGGGCGAGACCGCCGCGGACATCCTCACGATGATCATCAACGCGGCCATCTCGTTCTGGGTGTTCTACCCCATCTTCAAGGTGATCTTCCGGCAGGAGCCGGTCGCCGACGAGAAGCCCGCCGAGCAGCCCGCAGCCTGAGAGGAGCCGGACCGTGACGACGTTGACCGTGGTCGTGCCGAGCTACAACTCGAGCGACTACCTGCACCGCTGCCTGGATTCGATGCTGCCGTTCGACGACGACCTCGAGGTCATCGTCGTCAACGACGGCTCCACCGACGACACGTCCGCCATCGCGCATCGGTACGCGGCTGACCACGCCGGGCGGGTGCGCGTCGTGGACAAGCCCAACGGGGGCCACGGCTCGGCCGTCAACGCAGGCCTGGACGCGGCGACCGGCCGCTACTTCCGGGTCGTCGACAGCGACGACTGGCTGGACCGCGACGCGCTCACGGCCCTGCTCGGGGTCCTGCGCGGCCAGGACCGGCTCGACCTCGTCGTGAGCAACTTCGTGTACGAGAAGGAGGGCCGAGAGCGGCGCCACGCGATGCGGTACCGCTCGACGCTCCCCCGGAACCGCGAGTTCGGTTGGGAGGAGGTGGGCCGCTTCCGGCCCGACCAGGGCATGCTCATGCACTCCCTCACGTACCGCACGGCCGTGCTGCGCAACTCCGGCATGCGGCTGCCCGAACACACGTTCTACGTCGACAACCTCTACGCGTTCGTGCCGCTGCCCTACGTCCGGCGCATGCGCTACCTCGACGTCGACCTCTACCGCTACCACATCGGCCGCTCCGACCAGTCGGTCAACGAGTCCGTCATGCTGCGCCGGCTCGATCAGCAGCTCACGGTCAACCGGCTCATGATCGAGGCGCTCCCCTCGCCCGGGTCGACGCCGAAGGCCCTGCACCGCTACCTGGTGCACTACCTCGGGCTCGTGTGCGGGGTCTCCTCGATCATGCTGATCCGCGCCGGCGCGCCGGAGCATCTGCGCATGAAGCGTGACCTCTGGCGGGACCTTCGGGCCGCACACGCACCCGCCCATCGTCGGCTGCGTCGCAGCAGTGTCGGCGCGCTGGTCAACCTGCCCGGGCGGACCGGGCGCAGGGTGTCGGTCTGGGCCTACCTGGTCGCGCAGCGGGTGGTCGGCTTCAACTGAGCGGCAGGAGAACCGTGAGCGTGAACCAGTTGTCGCGGGCGGTGACGGTGGCCTGACCGCCGTACTTCTCGGCCGCGTGCCGGATGCTCTTGAGCCCGAGGCCGTGGGTGCCGCCCACCTTGCGGGTGGCCAGTTCGCCCTCCTCGTAGCGCAGCTCGCCGTCGAAGTAGTTCTCGAACCTGCACACGACGAAGCGGGCCTGGTTGTGCACCGCGACGCGGATGATCCGGTGCTCGGGGTCCTCGAGCCGCTGCACGGACTCGATGGCGTTGTCCAGCGCGTTGCCGAGGATGCTGGCCAGGTCCATGACGTCGACGAAGCCCAGCGCTGTGCCGTCCGCCACGCACGTGAAGTTGATGCCCCGGGATCGGCAGTAGCGGGCCTTGGAGGTCAGCACAGTGTCGAGCACCGGGTTGCCCGTGTCGAACGCCGCGCCGAACTGGTTCAGCGACTCCTCCAGCGCGTCGAGCTGCCGCCCGCGTTTCTCGGGGTCGAGTTCGACCCGGATGACCGCGAGGTGGTGCTTGAGGTCGTGTGAGGCGCGGCTGACGAGCTCGATGTCGCGCTTGGCGGCCAGGTACTGGTCGTGTTGCGTGCGCAGGATGGCGTCCATGGCCGCGAGTTCGAGGTCGGCCCGCTGCTTGCGCAGCTGCTCGTGCTGGGCGTAGAGGGCGATGTAGCCGGCGAGGTCGACCAGGGTGCGGATGTAGAACACCTCGATCGAGATCTCGCCGCTGAACGGCGTGTTGGGGGTCACGAAGCTGAGGTTGCTGAGCGCGAAGGTCGTGACCGCCATCGCGACGGCGATGCTGAGCATGCGCGGCCCCACGGCCGGCGCCGTCCCGTCGAAGTGTCTGCGCTCCAGCACGTGCGCAGCCCCGAACGCCGCGGCGTACAGCACCACCAACACGATGGTCGGGATGAGACCCTCCACGCCCGGCTCGGGGTGGAAGTAGAAGGCGTGGATCTGCCACTCGAGCGACGCGACGAGCTCGGCCAGCACGAACGCGCGAGCGGCCACATAGCCCACGTCGCGGAGACCGACGGTGGTGACGGCCGCCATGAGCCCCACCATGCCCGCGACAGCCAACGCCATTCCGACGGTCCACAGGTGCAGGGGCAGGGTCCCGGCGAACAGCTGGATGCCGACCAGCGCAGCCAGACCGACGGCGAGCGTGGCGGCCGTGCCGACCACACCCCACCGCCTCGGCAGCACGAGGATGTAGACCATGCAGGCGAGCCACTCCGCCAACCCGGTGATCTCACGGGGAATGTTCGGCAGGACCTCGGTCACGCGGGGTTCCCGCCGAAGTAGCCGGTGAGCGCCTCGAGGAAGGGCTTCTTGCGGGCGCGGCTGACGGGCAGGGAGATGCCCCCCGTGAGGCGGGACTCGCCGTTGCTGAAGCCCTCCACATGGCGCAGGTTGACCAGCAGGAAGCTGTTGGAGCGGTAGAAGCCGCGTGACTCGAGCTGGGCCGCCATCTCCTTGAGCGTGCCGATCATCGACAGCTTGCCGTCGGCCATGTGGAACACGAGGCGGTGCTTGATGCTCTCGATGTAGAGGACGTCGGCGAGATTGACGCGCAGCACCTCGCCGCCGACGCTGAGTACGATGTGGTCCTCGCGGGCCCGGTCCAGACGCTCCAGAGAACGCTTGAGCTCCTGCGAGAACGCGAAGTACGGCACCGGCTTGAGCAGGTAGCTCAGGGCGTCGACCTCGTAGCCCTTGATCGCGAACTGCGCCATGTTGGTGACGAAGATGAGGATGACCCCGGGGTCGACCTCCCGGATGAGCCGGGCCGTCGCGAAGCCGTCGAGGTTGTCCATCTGGACGTCGAGGAAGATGATGTCGAAGCGCGGGCGGTAGGCGGCCGTCAGCTCCGATCCGTCGGCGAACTCCTCGACGGCGAACTGCACGCCGTGCTCGTGCTCGTAGCGAGCCAGGTACGACTGCAGGAGGTGTCGGCTCTCCTGCTGGTCGTCGACCACTCCGATGCGGATCATGCACGCTCCTTCCGGGTCCCACAGAGTATCAATCGCGACCCCGCGGAGCGCTGGTAGCCTCGCCCCTGAGCTGCCTGCCGGGAGGACGAGATGGATTTGTTGGTCGTGGGTTCCGGCCTGTTCGGGCTGACCATCGCCGAGCGGGCCGCCACCGAACTCGGGCTGCGGGTGACCGTCGTCGAGTCGCGGGACCACATCGGCGGCAACGCGTGGAGCACCGTCGACGAGGCCACCGGCGTCGAGGAACACCGTTACGGGGCGCACATCTTCCACACGTCCAACGACGCGGTGTGGGGCTACGTCAACCGGTTCACCGAGTTCACGCCCTACGAGCACCGCGTGTACGCCCGCCACCGCGGCGAGGTGTTCCCGCTGCCGATCAATCTCGGCACCATCAACCAGTTCTTCCGCACCGGACTCGGACCCGACGAGGCGCGCCGGCTCATCGACGAGCAGGCCGGAGAACTGGCGGGCCGCGAGCCCGGCAATCTCGAGGACAAGGCGATCTCGCTGATCGGCAGGCCCCTGTACGAGGCGTTCATCCGGGGCTACACGGCCAAGCAGTGGCAGACCGACCCCCGGGACCTGCCCGCCTCCATCATCACGCGGCTGCCGGTGCGGTTCACCTATGACAACCGCTACTTCAACGACACCCACCAGGGGATGCCCCGGCACGGCTACGCGGCCTGGCTGCAGCGGATGGCCGACCATCCGCTGATCGACATCCGGCTGGGCGTCGACTTCCTCGACGACGGGCACGAGTTCAGCCGGGCCGCCGCGGTGGGGCAGGTACCGGTGGTCTACACCGGGCCCGTCGACCGGTACTTCGGCCACCGGTACGGGGCGCTGGGCTGGCGCACGCTGGACTTCGACCGGCAGGTCCTCGACGTGGCGGACCACCAGGGCACGGCGGTGATCAACGAGTGCGATGAGGACGTCCCCTACACCAGGACGCTGGAGTTCAAGCACTTCCATCCTGAGCGCACCCACCGCGACGGCACGGTCGTCGTGCGGGAGTATTCGCGGTTCGCCGAGGGCCCGGACGAGCCGTACTACCCCGTTGCGACGCCGGAGGACAGGGCCAGGCTCGAGCGCTACCGTGAGGCGGCGGCCGAGGAGCCGCGGGTACTCTTCGGCGGCCGGCTCGGGACTTACCAGTACCTCGACATGCACATGGCCATCGGCTCGGCGCTGAGCCGCTTCGACAACACGGTGCGGGGCTGGTTCTGAGCGCGGTCCCAGCGCGCCGCACACCCGGCTGCGCGACACGGGACGACGAAGGGGCGGGACCCGCGTTGCGCGGACCCCGCCCCTTCGTCGTTCGACCGTCGGTCGGCGGCTCTCCTAGACGGAGGCCCCGGTGCCGCTGTGGCGACGCACCCGACGCCACACCAGGAACGCCCCCAGGAGGACGAGGGCGCCCAGCACGGCCGTGACCGCGTACTGGATGTAGACCCAGGTCGGCGGCGTGTAGTCCACCGTCGTGCCCGGGGCGAGCCCGTTCATCGCGTTGGAGTTGGCGACCGTGTACAGGATGTTCTGGGTCGCGTTGCGGATGTCGGTGACCGCCTTCGCCGAGGACGTGTCGTTGAACGACTTCGACGGCTGGAACGTCAGCGTCAGGTCGGTGCCGGCGCTGATGCCCTGGTTCGGGTTCATGTACGGATACAGGTTGAAGTCCGAGATCGCGAAGCCCTCGAAGCCCCACTCGCCCCGCAGCACGTTCGTCATCAGAGCCTCGGAGCCGCCGGCCCACGTGGTCCCGATGCGGTTGAACGAGCTCATGACGCCGCCGGCGCCGATCGTCGTCTCCTCGACCGTGCCGTTCTCGTCGGCGATGTAGGTGACGTCCATCGAGATGTCCTTGACGGCCATCTCGAACGGCTTGAGGTAGAGCTCACGAATGGTCTGCTCGGTGGCCCAAGTGGCGATGCCGTTGTTGACGCGGTTGGTCTCCTGCTCGTTGAGCGCGAAGTGCTTGAGCATCGTGTAGACGCCCTTCTCCGCGACGCCGTTGGCCACGGCGGTGAGCATCGCGCCGGAGAGGTGGGGATCCTCCGAGTAGTACTCGAAGTTGCGGCCCCCGAAGGGCGAGCGGTGCAGGTTGGCCGCCGGGGCGTACCAGCCGTTGATGCCCTTGTGCAGCGCCTCGTTGCCGAGCATGCGCCCCATCTCCGCGCCCAGGTCGACGTCCCAGGTCTGCGCGATGAGGAACTGCGACGGGTAGGCCACGCCGTTGATCGACGAGTTGATGAAGGACGAGAAGCCGGCGGGGCCGTCGGGCTCCAGGGTCTGCGGCTTGGCGATCGACCCGATGCCGGCGGTCTGGTAGGCGCCGTTGAGCAGCAGGTCCGTCATCTCGGAGACCGTGAGCGAGTCCATGATCTCGGCCCACAACGGGTCGTCCTTCGCGAGACCGCGCATGTCGATCAGCGTGAGGTCCGAGTCCGCGCCCGTCGTCGGCTTGTCGCCGTCGAACGCGTCGGCTGCCGCCTCGTGGTCCCACGGGGCGAACCCGGCGACGACGGTCTCATCGGCGACGAACTGGTCGGCCGTCGGGGCCTTCGGGAACGTGCCGGCGAAGTCGGCGCGCGACATCGACAGGATCTTGCCCTCCTGCGGCTCGCTGGTGAACTGCGCCGACACGTCGTCGAACTGGTTGGTCACCTCCGCGAGGTCGGTGGAGCGCCGGTTGTCGCCGGAGTAGACGACGTCCTCGGCCACCGCGTACGTGATGGGCTCGACGCCCGGGGCGACGGTGTGCGAATCGGTGCGCAGGCTGATGACGTAGTCGCCTGCCTCGAGGACGTAGGCGCGCTCGCCCAGGTGGTCGTAGGACGCCATGTCCTCGACGGGGAGCTCGAGGGTCAGCGTCTCGGAGGCGCCGGGCTCGAGGAGGCCGGTCTTGTCGAACGCCCCGAGCACGACCTCGGACTTCTCGATGCCGCCGTCGGTGTAGGGCGCCGTGTAGTAGAGCTCGACCACGTCCTTGCCCGCGACGTCACCGGTGTTGGTGACCTCGACCTGGACGGAAATGGTGCCGTCGACGTCGCCGGTCTCGGTGGAGACGATCTCCCAGGCGAAGTCGCTGTAGCTCAGGCCGTAACCGAACGGGTACACCACGGCCTCGTCGTAGTCGATGAAGCCCTCGGCCGCGGCGGTCTCGTAGTAGCGGTAGCCGATGTAGATGCCCTCGGCGTAGTTCACGAAGGGCGCGTCGGAGGTCAGCGTCGCGTTGGACGTGGCCTGCTCGACGGCCGACACCGGGTAGGAGGCCTCGATGTTGTCGTAGACGAACCCGCCGAAGTTGGCGTAGGTCGGGTCCGCCGTGAAGTCGGCGGCCCACACGTCGGCGGTGCGTCCGGAGGGGTTCACCTCGCCGGTCAGGATGCTGCCCAGAGCGTCGAACCCGCTCGCGCCGGGGGAACCGGCCAGCAGGACCGCGTCGACGCCGGGATCGTCCTGGACGTCGCCCATCTCGATGGTCGTGGAGGCGTTGACCACCACGACGACCGTCTCGAAGGACTCCTTGGCGAGCTCGATGAGGTCGCGCTCGTCCTGGTTCAGCTCGAGCTGGTGCTGGCCCTCGGCCGCGTTGTCGTCCCAGTCCGTCATGTCGCGGGTCAGGTCGCCGCCCTCGCCGCCGGGGCGGCCGATGTAGATGATGGCGGCGTCGGAGTAGTCCGCGAACGAGCCCTGCAGGGCCTCGTAGTCGCCGACCGGCAGCTCGCCGATGTTGTAGCTGGACGCCCCCGGGTTGTCCATCTCGATGTGCCCGCGCCGGTTCTCGGCGGAGAAGGCCTCGATCGCCGCGTAGACCTGATCGTTGACCTGGAAGCCGGCGTTCTCGAGCCCGGCCCGGGCGGTGACCGCGGACCGGGTGTCGACCGAGCCGGACCCGGCGCCGCCGAAGACGGGATCGGCCGCCGCACGGCCGAGCATCGTCACCCGCGACGCGGACGCGAGCGGCAGCGCGCCCGACTCGTTCTTGGCCAGCACGATGCCACCGGCCGCGATCTCCTCGACCAGGTCCCTGGCGGCGGCGTCGACTTCGTCCATGCTGGCGAAGTCCGAGGTGTAGTACTCGGTGTCCCAGTCAGCCGATTCCTCGGAGTTGGTGAAGGTGTAGGTGCCGGACCCGAGCTGGGACTCGACCCATCCGCCTCCGACGACGAGCGCCACGTTCACCGCAACGATCAGGGCGGTCGCCAAGGCGAGCACGGGGATCCAGATCGACAGGAATTTCTTGTTCGACATCGGCGCCTTCTGGCGACCGGTGTCCTTCTTGGGTCGGGCGTTCACTACTTACTCTCCTTCGAGGGCGGCGGGATGGGGAGTCCGCGGAGGACTACTCGGTGACCTCGGTGATGTTGCCGTCCTGGTCGATCTGCCAGGTCTTGCCGGTCTCGGCGGAGTCGGCCTCGATGGTGAAGTCGCCACCATCGATCTCGATCGTCCCCTGGACGCGGGAGGTCGCCTCGGAGTAGGTGTACGGCATCACGAGGAGCCCGTACTTGACGGTGGGGGCGTCGACGTCGCTCGCGAGCATGACCTGGGCCCAGTCGTCGTCCTCGAGAGCCTCGAGGACGGTCAGGCGGGCGTTCTCCAGGTCCTCGGCCACGTCGACGGACGCGGCGGCCTGGCTGCTCTGGGTCGCGGTGCCGGCGCCATTGTCGCTGGAGCACGCGGTGACGCCGAGGGCGCCGGTGAGGGCAATGAGCAGGCCGAGGCCGGTGGTCAGGATCTTGTTGGTGTTCACAGCTACTCCTTGTGGTCTCTGGCCGTGGGCTCATCCCGCGGCCGATGGTGGGGGTGGCCGGCGATACCTCCGCCGGCCACCCCCTCGGGTGTTCGCGTCAGCCGGCGATCGGGCCGGCGTAGTTCAGGCCGAAGCCGTAGTCGTACACGTTGCCGTTGGCGTCGGTGTAGGGCGTCATGTCCTTGGCGACGTCCTCGAACTGCGCCTCGACGGTGTCCATGTTCGCGGGGAACTGAATCGGCAGACGACCCTGGGGCTCGTAGAGGCCCAGCGACACCTCGATCAGCGCCTGGTCGCTCGTGCCGAAGCCGACAACGATAGCGTCAGACTCCGCCTCGAACTCTGCCGGGATGACCGGGTTGGTCGCCTTGACGACGGTGACGACCGGGATGTCCTTCCCGCTCGCCTCGACGGCGGCCACCGCACGCTCGAACGCGTCGAGGTCGGCCTCGTTGGCGATGCGCGAGGTGCTGCCGAAGTAGGAGCGGTTCTGCTTCGTGCCGTCGGGGAGCAGGTCACCCGAGATCGACTCCTTGCGGACGTTCTCGCCGTCGGCGGTGTAGGGGCGGTACTGCAGCGAGATCGGGTACCACTCGTCGGTCTCCAGATCGTGGCCGATGTTGGAGAAGGTGCCGCCGTTGTCCGGGCTGTCCATGCCGACCAGGACGAGGTCGACGTTGCTGAGATCGGGGGCGGTGTAGCTCGTGACGACGCCGTCGGCATCGGTCACGGCCTCATCGGTGACGACGGTGCCGAAGTACTGCTCGGCGACCTCGACGTCGATGCTGGGGCCCTCGGTGTACTCGCCGGGGCCGAAGGCGCTGGCGAAGCCGTTGCTGTACGACCGCGGGATGTAGACCGTCTTGTCGGACCAGTCGGCGGCCTCAGCGGCTGCGATGGTACCGCCGTCGTTCTTGACCATCACGACCGAGTCGAGCTGCGCGGCATAGCCGGCCTCGATCTTGTCCTCGCTGGCGAGGACCTTCGCGGACTCCTCGGGATCGAGGAAGGCGCTCTCGTAGAGACCGGGGTTGAAGAGCATGGAGAGGATGCGGGCGCCCGACTCCTGGAAGCGGGTCTCCGCGTCCACCTCGAGCTCACCGGCTTCGAACTTCTGCTGCCACAGGTCAGCGGCCTCGAGGATGAAGGTCGCGTCGTTGACGCCACCGAACATGTCGTGACCGGTACCGAGCACCTCCAGGTAGCGCTCCGCGGGGGTCAGATCCTCCGCGCCCCACGCCATGCCGAAGAACGCGCCTTCGTCCTTGGAGCCGCTCATGACGCCCCAGTCGGTGACGACGACGCCCTCATAGGCGTTGTCCTTGCGCAGGATGTCCATGCGGCCGTTGTCGTAGGCGGTGCCGATGCGCTCACCGAACAGCGGCTCGCCGTCGGCGTTCAGCGCGATGGAGTACGCGGTCATGACGGCCGCCGAATCGAGGGAGCCGAGGAAGCCCGCGGCGTGCTCGTCGAAGTTGCCGCCCGGGTAGACGCCGTACTTGCCGGCGTCGGTGTGGCCCTCGCGGCCGCCCTCACCGGGTCCGTCGCCGGCCCAGTGCTTGATCATCGCGTTGACCGACTCGGGGCCCCACACGTCCTCGCCGCCGGTGCCCTGGAAGCCGTCGACGTAGGCCGCCGCGAGCTCCGTGTTCTGCGCGACGTCCTCACCGAACGTGCCGCCGACGCGGAGCCAGCGGGGCTCAGTCGCGAGGTCGATCTGCGGGCTCAGCGCGGTCGCGATCCCGAGGGCGCGGTACTCGGCCGAGGCCATCTCGCCGAAGTTCTGGGTGTGCTCCGCGTTGAAGGTCGCGGCGAGACCGAGGTTCGAGGGCCAGCGCGAGATGTCGGCGCCCTCGGCGTTGTAGCCGCCGGAGCCAGCGGTCGACCGCGGGTCGGACGCGAAATTGACCGGCACGTACGGGGTGTCCTCGGTGGCCAGGGTCTCGACGAAGGCCTGCATCTCGTTGACCCAGGGAACGGTGACCTTGGCGTCGCTGCCGGCCGCGTTGAGGACGGCGCGCAGGTTCGACTCGGACAGGTAGGTCTTCTGGGCGTCCGTCAGGCCGTCCTGCGGCGTGCGCTCGTGCGAGCTGAACAGCATGAGGCCCGCGATCTGCTCGATCGACATGTCGTCGGCGAGGTCGGCCGCGCGCTCAGTGGCCTCGACCCGCCAGTCCTCCCACGTGTCGAGCTCGCCGTTGGCGTTCATGTCCTTGAACGCGTAGGTCGCGCCGTCAATCTCCTCCTCGAGCAGCGTGATGCCACTCTCGGCGCCGTACGACAGGGTCGGGCCATCGCCTGGGTTGTCGACGACCATGAACGTCGTGGTGCCGTCGGTGACCTCACGCTCGGTGTAGGCACCCGAAGCGGCCTGCTGCGACGTGGCAGCCGGCGCGGAGGACTCGTCGCCCTCCGGGGTCGCGCTGCAGCCCGACAAGGCCATGGCGGCGATGCCGGCGAAGGCAATGATGCGCGTGGCGGGACGCTTCATCGGACGCCCCCCTGCACTCGCGCTCTGGTGAACCTTCATCACTCTCTCCTCATTGAGTCACGGACCGGGTCAGCGGGAGCTGGTGCACGTTCGACACCCTCCCCGGCTGCCACGATCCTGTTGGGACACGGCCCCCGCGACCCGCCGGCTCCACCCCGTGCCCGCGGCACGTGTTGGGTCCGGATGATGGGTCGCGTGTGACCGAGACACACTCAATCAGCGCGCGGATGAGGCTCTCCCAGCCCGAAGCACAACCTGTCGGTCTGTGCGCACAACCTGCGTCCGGCGTCGGAGAACACAAAGACGGGGCCGCCATCAGGCGACCCCGTCCCGCTCAGAAGAAAGGCTGCGGTTCAGCGCTCGTCTCAGACGATGCACACCCCGCGTAGGCCTTCCTTGGCCTTACCTACGGTCTGATAACTGTCATCGATGCCCATAAATTGCCTCCCGGAGTGGTCTAGGAAATAGGACAGGTTCCACGGTACGCCCCCCGGGCGAACCCGGGGGGCGTTCCGCCGAACGAATGGTGCGCTCCGGTCAGCGCGAGATGTCCTCGACGATGTCGCCGGTGAGGCGGTCGCCGAGCGTGCGGGCGATGTCGGCCTGGGCGATGATCCCGACGACCCTGCCCTCCTCGACGACGGGGATGCGCCGGATCTGGTTCTCGGCGAGGATCCGTGCGACGTCCTTCGCGTCATGGTCGACTCCGACGGTCACCACGTCGGGGGTGGCGATCTCGGCGACGGTGGCGGACGCGGGGTCGAGGCCGACGGCGATGCCCTTGACGACGATGTCGCGGTCGGTCACGACGCCGACCAGCAGGTCACCGTCGGTCACGGGCATGGAGCCGACGTCGTGCTGGCTGAGCTGTCGAGCGGCTTCGGCGAGGGTCGCGGTGGGTGCCAGGCATTCGGCCGGCGAGGTCATGAGGTCGCGTGCTGTCTTCATGGCTCCTCCTTGCGGGTCACGGTCAGCCCTGGTGACTGGCCTACCTTGTCCGGTACCCGGTCGTGCGCTCAGCCAAACCGAGTGATGTTGTCCGCTAGTGCAACGGTGTTGTCCGGCGGGCACCCGAGCCTCGTCGGGAGTGTCGCCGCGCGGCATGCTGCCCGCATGCATCCGCGGCAACCTCTCCCCCGCGCACTGGAAGCTCTGGCGGTGCGGCAGTCAGGCCTCCTCACCACGCGGCAGCTCCTCGACGGCGGACTCACGCGAGCGGTGATCGGCCGGATGGCCCGGCAGTGGGCCTCGCCGGCGGAAGGGCTGCACTTCCTCACCGAACCGTGCTGGCTGAGCGCCGCCTGGGCAGGTCTTCTGCGTGGCGGGGACGGGGCGGTCCTGGGCGAGGACGCTGCTGCCTATCTCCATGACGCTGTTCGTGATGCTCCATCTCACATCGCCGTCTGGACCCCTGCCCGGCGGGACCCCCTCGACCTGGGCACGTGGGTGGTGGACTACCGGCGAGGTGTCCGAAGCGGGCGAGGGAGCCCTTCCCGGACTTCCGTCGAGACTTCGCTGCTGGACCTCGCCCGAGTCAACTCTGAGGATGGGACCGTCGCCGCCGTCGCGCGAGCGCTGGCCCAGGGCAGGACGACGCCGGACAGACTTGTCACCGCCATGGACACCCGGCGCGCTACCCGGCACTCGACCGTGATCCGGGAACTGTGCCGCCAGGCCGGAAGCGGCATCGAGAGCGCGCTGGAGTGGAGATTCCTTCGGCAGGTCCTCCTTCCGCACAAGCTGCCCCACCCGACGAGGCAGGTTCGCTCCGTCGTGGGGCGGGCGGATTGCCTGTACGGCTGGGCGCGACTCGTCGTCGAACTCGACGGGATCCGCGACCATGTCGAGTGGTCCAAGGACATGGAGCGCGACAATGCACGCCTGGTCCTCGAGGGAGCGGCCACGCTGCGTTACGGCTGGCACGCGGTCACCCGGGATCCCTGTGGGGTGGCGGCGCAGCTCGCGACTGCGCTGCGGCCGCGCGGCTGGGATGGCGTGCTGAGACGCTGTCGGCGTTGCCCGGGATGAGGTGGAGCGGCGGATCTGGTGGCGTAGTCGCTACCAGATCCGCCGGTCGGGACCGCGCCCCTGGCGACGACCGATTGTGCCGCTGAGCCGACCGATCGTGCGACGACTCTCGACGCTGCACGCCGTCAGGCAGGTGAATGCTCATGTCCGCCACGACCTCCACGACGCGAGGATGCGGCGGATCGCATCAGTCCAGCCCAGACGAAGGAGTCTAGAAATGATGGAACGCCTCAGCCGACGTGCCCTGCTCGGTTCAGCCGCAGCAATCCCCGCATTGGCCGCCATCCCGCAGGTGGCTTCGGCCACCACCTGGGTCGGCTTCGACCTGAACGCCACCGTGCTCGACGGCGGCGAGCAGGTGACGTCGCTGACCATCCGGGCGGGCGCGCTCGGGCAGTTCGATCCTTCGAGCCTGACGCTTGGGACCTTCTCGGTCCTGGCCAAGGCCGAGAGCCCGCTCCCCTCGTCGTCGGGGCAGCTCACCTTCGGCGTCTACGACGTCCAGCGTGAGGTGACCGCGGCCCGGGTCGACAACCGGGGCAACATCACCCTCGACCTGGCCACCGCCGAGGGCGTACCCGGGGGCGGCACCCTGGGCTACACCGTCCCCGCCGGGCGGAACGTCGAGTTCGACCTGACCTACACGATCACTCAGAACGCCCCCCTCCGGCTGCGCAACCAGCGCCCGGTGAAGATCGACAGCTTCACCCAGAGCGAGCTGACGAACCCCGAGGCGGACGCCTTCAGCTACGGGACGTCCGCGTCCGGGCTGAACTACCGCCTCTACACCCCTTCGAACAACGGCCACGGCCGGGCTGGCAGGCACCCGCTGGTCGTCTGGCTGCACGGCGGCGGCGAGGGCGGCATGGACGCGCGCCAGACGAACGAGGCGCAGCTGCGCGGCAACCGCGGGGCGCTCGGCTTCATCACGCCGGAGGCACAGCAGATCTTCGGCGGGGCCTACGTCGTCGCCCCGCAGTCCCCCAGCGCGTGGATGAACGACGGCGACGGGTTCGCGCCGCGGATCGCCGCGCTCGTGGACGAAATCCTCGCCTCGAACCACAAGATTGACCCGCAGCGCGTGCACGTCCTGGGTTGCAGCAACGGTGGGTACATGTCGCTCAAGATGGCGGTCGAGTACCCGACGAAGTTCGCCTCGATCGTCCCCATCTGCCCCGGCGCGACGCCCAACTTCTTCACCGACGCCGAGCTGCAGAGCGTCAGCTCGACTCCCACGTGGCTCGTGCACTCGAAGGACGACACCGTCCTCCCGTGGGAGCCCAACACCGGCCGTGCGGCGGCGCTGATCGACGACGCCATCGTCACGCTCTACGACACGGTGACGTGGCAGGGCCACCAGTTCATGGGGCATTGGTCGTGGATCTATGCCGCCCGCAACGACCCGCAGCACAACGGCCAGCACCTCTGGCAGTGGATGGCCGAGCAGCACCGCTGACCCGCTGGCGGTCGCGCCGGAGACGGTCGACCGGCGGATCTGGTGGCGTAGTCGCTACTAGATCCGCCGGTCGAGCACCTCACGGGCTCTGCCCCTCGGATCAGCTGCTGAGCATGACCTGGCCGCCGGTCACCGGGAGGGCCTGGCCGGTCTCGTACGCCTGCTCGACGATGTAATACACCGCTCGCATGACGTCGGCTCCCGTGGTGCCGCGGCGCAGCGGCACCTTGGCCTCGTAGAACTCGCGCACCTCGTCGACGGTCGTGGCACCCGGCACCTTCCCGGAGCGCAGGTACTGCACGAACAGCCCCTTGTCCGGATCCGACCACAGGGGGCCGTCGTAGAAGTTGCCCGGGCAGATCGCGTTGACCTTCACGCCGTGCTCGACGAGTTCCAGCGCAAAGCTCTGCACCAGCCCGATGCCGCCGAACTTCGACCCGGCATAGGCGCCGTTCTTGTTCGAGCCCACCAGCCCCGACTTCGAGTTGATCTGGATGATGTCGCTCATCCAGCCCGGCGCCGCGGTGTGCTGGGCGGCCAGCAGCCGGCCCAGGTGCTTCGTCACGAGGAAGAACGCCGTGTAGTTGATGTCCGTGGTCAACGCGAACGCGGACAGCTCCTGCTCCAGCACTCCCCCGGCCCGGACGATGCCGGCGTTGGAGATGACGAGGTCGAGGCCGCCGGTGGTCGCCGCGATCTGCTCGGCCATGGCGGCGACGGAGGCCTCATCGGCGACGTTGACCGTGATCGCGGCGGCGCGGTCGCCCAGCTCCGCGGCCAGGGCCGCGGCGCCGTCGCCGTTGAGGTCGGCGATGTAGACGAACGCGCCGGAGTCGATCAGCCCGTGGACGATCTCCGCGCCGAAGCCCTGGGCACCGCCGGTGACGACGGCGACCTTGCCCGCGACGACGGCGGACCGCGACGCCGCGCTGCGGGCCTCGGCGGTGCGCGCACCGGGGAGCGGGGTGAGGTCGCCGAGGGTGCGTGCGGAGAAGGCGAAGCGCTCCCCCGAGACCTCCACGACGACGCTGCCCGGGAGGGGCAAGTCGGCATCGGCCAGGGCCTGGGGCAGGTCCGCGGGAGTGGAGACCTTCTTAGGCTTCGAGGCCGACTCCGTCGGCACCTCAGCCAGCGGGTCCAGCGTCGAGGCCGACTGCGTCGGCACCTCAGCCAGCGGGTCCAGCGTCGAGGCCGACTCCGTCGGCACCTCAGCCAGCGGGTCCAGCGTCGAGGCAGACTGCGTCGGCACCTCAGCCAGCGGGGTCACCAGGACCGGGACCCCGTACCGGGCCAGGTAGGCGCCGCGCACGACCGGCGCGATCTCGACCAGGCTCATGCCGTCACCGTCCTCAGGTCGTCGGCCGCCGCAGCGACCGTCAGTCCACCCTGCACCAGTCCACGGCCGAGTCCGGCGTAGCGCGCGACCCGCTCGGCGAGCGGCAGCGACGCCAGCGGGGAGTCGCCCGAGAACAGCCCGAGGCCGCCGTCGACCTCGGCCAGCCGCTCGTGGGCCACCATCGCCCAGGTGGCGTCGTTGAGGTGGCTCAGCTCCGGCCGCTGCAGCTCGGGGCAGTTGAAGACCTGCCGCGGCGTGTTGATGTCCACGCCCGACACCTCCAACAGCCCGTGCTCCGCCGCCAGCGCCGCGACCCGTGCCATCTGCTCGGGGGTGTTGCGCGGCGGCATGTACGTGATCGCCGGGATCCCGATGCGACGCAGTTCCTCCACCAGGACGTCGAGGAAGTCGTCTTCGAACTTCTCGGCCTTCTTGTCCCCCGTGGGAGACGCGGTGACGTCGCCGAGGTACGCATAGGCCGGGATGGCGTCGACAGACTTCGCGAAGGCGGCGACCTCGGCCATCGTCGGGCACTCGCTCCGGTCCGGGACGATGTAGATCTGCCCGAGGAACTCGGCCTTCATGACGCCAAGCAGGTCGAACACCAGGTGCGGGTTGTCGGGGTCCGCGAGCTGGTCGCGGACCTTGCCGCCGAGGGAGAGCCCGAGCTCGGCCAGGCCGTCGACGAGCGACTGGCCCACCCCGAAGCGCTCGATGAGCTTCGACGCCATGGCCGCCAGCAGGTGCCGTTCGGTCACGGTGCCGCCCCGGAGGAACTGCGACCGCTCGACGATGTCCTCCTCGAGGTCGATCAGCGGCGCGCCGAGACGGCCGAGGATCTCGTTGGCCCGCTCCACCATGGCCCCGGTCCGCCTGAGGCGGGCCTCGCGCACCGGCACCAGGTACTCGGCCACCGCATCGCGCGAGCGCGCCGGGATGCCCTGCACTGTCATGTAGGCGATGCCGGCCGTGTCGGGGTTGTTGAGCTTGCGGTCATGCAGCGGCGCGCGGCCCGCGGCCACCTCCTCCTCGCTGTACATGTAGACGCGGCACTCGAAGCCGGTGACCGCGCCCATCCCGAGGAGCCCGGCGGCCTCCGCCATCTCGGCGGCCGCGCCGGCGGAGTCGTGGTCCACCGACCCGACGACCTGCAGCCCCGCCTCGCGGGCCCGCAGCGCCGCCATCGCCGGAGCGTACGGGCTGAACGAGTAGATGGTGTGCACGTGGTTGTTCGACTCGGTCACGAACTCCGGGAACGCGGGCGTGCCCTCCAGGTACCCCTTCAGCGCGTCGAGCCGCTCGCCGGGCGTGGCGAGGGGGTCGTTGATCGCCTCGCGCGACACGTCACACCCCCTGACGCGACCGGCGCGCCAGCTCGGCGACGGTCTGGTTGGTGGTGGGGACGTGTCCGGCCAGCGGCAGGATCCGCTCGTGGATGGCGTCGACGAGCCATTCGGGCTGCGGGAAGAACTCCTTCTCGAGCTCGGCCGCCGGGGTGATCGCGTTGCGCGATCCCACGACCGTGACCGGCGCGTCCAGGTGGTCGAACGCCAGCGTCTGGATCTGCGAGGCCACGTTGTGCAGGAAGGACCCGCGGTCGACGGCGTCGGAGGTGAGCACGAGGCGGCCGGTCTTCTTGACCGACTCGACGATCGGGTCCAGGTTGAGCGGCGCGATGAAGCGCAGGTCGATGACCTCGGTCGAGATGCCGTACTTCTCCTGCAACAGGTCCGCGGTCTCCATGACGCGGTAGAGCGTCGGGCCGATGACCGCGATCGTGAGGTCGGTGCCCTCGCGGCGCACGACCGGTTCGCCCTCCGGCACCTCGTAGTAGCCCTCGGGCACGCCGTCGGCCTCGAACTGCTCGGCCACGTCGTAGAGGAGCTGGGACTCGAAGAACATCACCGGATCGGTCCCACGCAGCGCCAGGTTCATCATGCCCTTGGCGTCGTACGGGGTGGCCGGGTAGTACACCTTGAGCCCGGGCATGTGCGCCACGAGCGCCGACCAGTCCTGCGAGTGCTGCGCGCCGTACTTGGAGCCGACGGACACGCGCATGACCAGCGGCATCGTCAGCAGGCCCGCGGACATGGACTGCCACTTCGCGGCCTGGTTGAAGATCTCGTCCCCGGCGCGGCCGAGGAAGTCGCAGTACATGAGTTCGACGATCGCGCGGCCGCCGGAGAGGGCGTAGCCGACACCGGCGCCGATGATCGCGGCCTCGGAGATCGGCGAGTTGAACAGCCGGTGGTACGGCAGCAGCTCGGTGAGCCCGCGGTAGACGGCGAAGGCGCCGCCCCAGTCGCGGTTCTCCTCGCCCCAGCCGGCCATGGTCGGGTCGGTGGCGAAGCGGTGGGCCACGGCCTCGAAGATGGCGTCGCGGTAGGAGTAGGCCTTGGCCTTGGAGACGGGCTTGCCGTTCTCGTCGGTGGCCTTGCGCACCTTGTTCTTCAGCGACTTCACGCGGGCGTTCTCGGCCAGCGGTTCGAGCAGCTGCGGCTCGCCGTCGGCCATGGCCTCGACGTTGCCGTTGGAGTACATGACGGTCTCAATGAAGTCCATCCCGACGCGGGGGCTGGACTCCTCGTCCTTGGTCGCGATGGCGATGATCTTGGTGAGGCGCTCGTCGAACGTCGCCTGGATGTCGTCGACCTCGCCCTGGCTGAGCACCTTGTTCTCGACGAGGTACGCGGCGTAGTTCTTGAGGCCGTCGTGGCTCTCCCACAGCTCGACCTCGTCGCGCGTGCGGTAGCTCGACGCGTCCGACGGCGAGTGGCCGGAGAACCGGTAGGTGATGGTGTCGGTGAGGACCGGGCCGCGGCCGGACTCGAGGATCTCGCGCTTGCGGGCGACGGCGTCGGCGACGGCCAGCGGGTTGAGGCCGTCGACGCGTTCGGCGTGCATGGCCTCCGGGTTCACCCCGGCGCCGACGCGGGCAAGGATGTCGTAGCCCATGGTCTCGCCGGAGGTCTGGCCGCCCATGCCGTAGAAGTTGTTGAAGAAGTTGAACCAGATCGGCGGGTTGCCCTCCACGCCGTGAGTCCACAGGGTGCGGTACTGGTCCATGGCCGAGAACATCATGGCCTCCCACACCGGGCCGCAGCCCATGGAGGCGTCGCCGATGTTGGCGATGACGATGCCGGGCTGCTGGTTGACCCGCTTGAACAGGGCGGAGCCGGTGGCGATGTCGGCCGAGCCGCCGACGATGGCGTTGTTCGGCATGGAGCCGAACGGCGCGAAGAAGGCGTGCATCGAGCCGCCCAGGCCCCGGTTGAAGCCGGCCTTCCGGGCGAAGGTCTCCGCGACGGTGCCGTAGAGGATGAAGTTCTCGGCCAGGTCGAGGAGACCGTCATGGTCGACCTTCTCGGCGAACCCGAGGGTCTCGCCGTCGAGGAACTCCCGCATGATCCGCTCGAGCTCGGCGGGATCCAGCTTGCGCGCCGCGGAGTAGCACTTGGCGAGGATCTCGCCGTGGCTGCGGTGCGAGCCGAAGACGAAGTCGGTCGGGTCGAGCTGCGAGGCCTGGCCGACGACGGCCGACTCCTGCCCGATGGACAGGTGCGCGGGGCCGCGGTGGTTGTACTCGACGCCGTTCCAGGCTCCGGTGGTCTTGATCGAGTTGAGCATGGTCTCGAACTGACGCACCGCAATCATGTCGTGGAGGATGTCGATGAGACCCTGCTTGCCGTAGCGCTCGAGCTCGGCGGCGAAGTCCGGCCGGTACTGGTTGACCGGGATCTCCGGGGCGGTGATGGAGGACGCCGAACGGACGTTGCTCGGGTCGACGATGAGGTTGCGTGGCATGGAATGTGACTCCTGTTGTTCGTGTCTCGCTCAGGCCTTCGCAGCCCAAGCCGCCTCTCGGATGAGTTCGCTGACGGTGGGATGGGGGAAGACGACCTGGCGCAGGTCGGTGATGGTGAGTTCGGTCTCCAGGACGACGGAGGCGCCCCAGACCATCTCGGAGGCGTAACTGCCGACGACGTGCAGGCCGAGGACCTGCAGGGTGTCGCCGTCGTAGACGAGCTTCGCGGCCCCGGGGGCCTTGACGCCGTTCTCGGCGACGAAGCGGCCCGACATCGCGCCGGGCACCGTGACGGTCTGGACGTTGCCGCCCTTCGCCCTGGCCTGCGCCTCGGTGAGTCCGATTCCGGCCGCCTCCGGGATGGAGTAGACGGCCCATGGGATGGTGCCCCAGCGCATGACCTCGCCGCGGCGGTGCGCCTCGGGGTCCAGGATGTTGGCGGCGGCCACCTCACCCATGCGGTACGCGGCGTGGGCCAGCAGGGAGCGGCCGGTGACGTCTCCGATGGCCCAGACATTCGGGAGGTTGGTGCGCATGCGGTCATCGACCGCGACACCCTTGCCCGAGACCTCGAGGCCGCTGCTCTCGGCACCCCAGCCCTGCACGGCGGGGCGGCGGCCGACCGCCATGAGCACGACGTCGGCCTCCACCGCCTCGGCGGAGCCGTCTGCGGTGGTGTACTTCACGCTGCCGCCGTCGATGGCGGTGACGGTGCACGACAGCTTGAAGGTCACGTTGCCGAGCGCCTTGCGCAGCATGGGTGCGAGTTCGGCGTCCATGAACGGGACGATCTCGGGCAGCATCTCCACTACGGTGACCTCAGACCCGAGCGTGGCGAACAGGCTCGCGAACTCCAGCCCGATCACGCCGCCGCCGATCACGGCCAGGCGCGGCGGGATCGCGTCGACGGCGAGCATGCCGGTGGAGTCCACCACGTGCGGATTGTCCTTCGCCCCGGGGATGGGGGGCATGACGGGGACGGAGCCGGTGGCGAGGATGACGTGGTCGCCGGTGTGGGTGGTGCCGTCGACGGTGACCCGTCCGGGCCCGTCGAACGTGCCGTACCCCTTCACGACGGTGACGCCGGCCTTCTTCTCCGCGAAGCCCACGCCCTTGACGAGGGTCGTGACGGTCTGGGCCTTCCACTTCTGCAGTTCGGTCCAGTCCACCGAGATGTCGGAGGTGTGGATGCCGAGGTTGCTGCCGTGCTTGGCGTGTTCGTAGGTCTTGGCCGCGTTCAGCAGGGCCTTCGTGGGGATGCAGCCCACGTTGAGGCAGGTGCCGCCCAGGGCGTCGGCCTCGACGAGGAGGACCTTCCTGCCCGCGTGGCCGAGTCGCTCCGCGGCGATGTAGCCGCCGGGGCCGCCGCCGAGGACGATGACGTCGTAGTCACTCATGGATGTGTCGGTTCCTCTCAGCCGAGAACGGTGATGTCGATGGCCTCGATGAAGCGCACGAGGTCTTGCAGGAAGCGGGCGGCGTCCGCACCGTCGATGACGCGGTGGTCCGCGGTGAGCGACAGCCCGATGCGCTGCTCGGCACCGACGGAGCCGTCGGCGTTGACCTTGACGCGCGGGAAGATGGCGTCGACGCCGAGGATGGCGGTCTGGGGCACGTTGAGCAGCGGGGTGAACGACTCGATGCCGAAGCCGCCCAGGTTCGACACCGTGAACGTCGCGCCCGACAGCAGGTCCGGGTTGATCGAGCCCTGGATGGCCTCGTTCGCCAGCTGCTTGCTGACCGCGGAGAACTCCCGCAGGCTCATCAGCGACGCGTTGCGCACCGTCGGGACCAGCAGGCCGCGGGGGGTGTCGCATGCGAAGCCCAGGTGGACCCGCTCGAAGGTGGTGAGCACGCCGTCGGCCAAGTGCGCGTTGTGCGAGGGGTTCTGGGCGGCGGCGCGGACCGCGGCGTAGCCGACGAGGTCGCCGATGGTGACGCCGGTCATGCCGAGCGCCGGGTCCGAGTTCTTGAGCTTCTTGCGCAGGTCCAGCAGCCCCTGCGCGTTCGCGGTGGTGGTGTAGGTGAGCTGCGCGGACGTCGCCAGCGAGTTCATCATCCGCTCGGAGATGACCTTGCGGACGCCCTTCACCTGCGTGGCCTCCGAGGGGCCGGGGAAGTCGGCGTCGACGGCGGTGGCCGGGCGCGCGGCGGGCATCGTCGGGGCGACGGCCTCCGGAGCCGGGCCGGCGGTGAGGTCGGTCGTGGTGACGCGACCGCCGAGGCCGGTGCCCTGCGCGGCGGCGCCGTGCGCACCGGCCCGTGCGGCAGCGGGCGTGGCTGAGGTCAGCGCCTCCTTGACGTCGCGCTCGATGACGCGGCCGCCGGGGCCGGAGCCCTCCTCGACGGCGCCGAGGTCGAGCGAGTTCGCCGCGGCGAGGTTGCGGGCGCGGGGGCTGGCGGCGCCGGTGGCGGCGGCACGCTCGGCGGGTTGCGCGGCGACCTCGGGGGTGGCCGACGCCTCCGTGGGCTGAGGCGCGGGGGCCGCGTCGCCCTCACCGTCCTTGCCGGCCCAGCCGACGGCGTCGAGGGCGGGCTTCGGGTCCTCCCCGGCCGCGCCGACGACGAGGAGCGGCTCCTTGACGGGGACGTCGTCGCCCTCGTCCCACAGCAGCGCCAGCACGGTGCCGGCAGCGGTGGAGGGCACCTCCATGGAGGCTTTGTCGGTCTCGACCTCGCAGACGATGGCGTTCTCGGCGATCTCGTCGCCCACCTTCACCTGCCACGACACGATCAGGCACGACTCGACACTGTTGCCGAGCTGCGGCATGACTACGACGGTTGCCATTGGCTGTCCTTCTGGGTTGGGGTCTTCGTTGTCAGACGACGAGCACCCTGGTGTGCTCGCGGAGTGCGTCGGCGGCATCCTCGGGGAGACCGCGGTCGGTGATGATCCCGGCGATGTCCGGGAGGCGGAGGAACGTGACGAAGCCGGCCTGGCCGAACTTCGAGGAGTCGGCGAGCAGCCAGGTCTCCTCGGCCCGGCGGGCCATGCCGGAGGCCACCTGTCCGCCCTCGACGAAGCGGGTGGTGAGGCCGCGCTCGGGGGAGAACCCGTCGGTGCCCAGGAACGCGAGCCGGGTGTTGAAGTCTGTGATGGCGCGCTCGGCGAGCGGCCCGACGAACGACTCGGACTCCGCCCGGAACACGCCCCCGGTGAGGATGACTCCGAGGGCGGGGTTGCTGCGGGCGGCGCTGAACACGAGGGCCGAGTTGGTGACGATCTGGACGCCTGAGCGGCCCGCCAGGTGCTTGACGACCATCGCCGTGGTGGTGCCCGCCTCGATCATGATGGTGTCGTCGTCACGCACCAGCGCCGCGGCCGCGGCCGCGATGCGCTGCTTGGCGTCGACGTTGACCTTCTCGCGCTGGAGGATCGACTTCAGCGTCGTCGGACGGGCGCCGCCGCGGGTGCGCACGAGGAGCCCTCGCTGTTCCAGGGTGCGGAGGTCGCCGCGGATGGTGACCTCCGAGACGCCGAGGCGAGCCGCCAGCGACGAGACGGTCAGGGTCCCGTCGTCCGTGAGACGCGACATGATCTCCTGCTCGCGTTCCGCGCGCTCGACCGTCATTGGCGTCCCATCACTGTCGGTTCCGAAGTGGTTTCGATGTCACCACGCTAAACCCTTCGGATCAGCTTCGATACCCCCCAACAGGAAAGCTGAGCATTTGCCCACGGGATCGCCGCCTGGACGCTCCGGCGGTCCGGGATGAGCGCGTACCCTGGCCGCAGGAGGCCGATCATGCCCAGTCGTCGCCAGGTCCTCACCGCCGCGAGTCTCAGCGCCCTCACCCTTGCCGTCGCGTCGTGCGCGCCGCCGCGGACCGACGAATTGCGGGGCACGCAGCCCCCCGAGGAGTTCCCGCTCGACACCGTGTCCGCACCCACCGCGGCCGCCGCCACCGAATCGTTGGCGTGGACCCTGCTGGCCGGCAAGACCGGCAACCGGGTGCTGGGGCCGAGCTCCCTGATGTCCGCCCTCGTCATGCTCGGCGAGGGCGCCGCCGGAGCCAGCGCGGCATCACTGGACAGCACCGTCGGCCTGGCGGGGGACGAGCGGTCCGCGGCCGTCGCGGCGCTGCGACAGTCATTGGCGGGCTACGACTCGCTGCCGTCCAGCCTGGACAAGAAGGACCCGCCCGAGGACATCGTCGTGCATCAGGCGTCGCAGGTCCTCATCCTCGACGACGCCGCGGTGCGGCAGCAGTACCTGGACCGCCTCACGCGTTTCTACGACTCGGGCGTGGAGCGCCTGCCGCGCGGCGACGCCAAGGCGAACCTCGACGCGTGGGCCCGCAAGCACACCGCCGGGCTGATCGAGAAGTCCGCCATCGAGATCACCCCGGACGTGCAACTGGTGCTCCAGGACGCGGTCCTGTTCGCGGCTCGCTGGCGGACCCCCTTCTCGAGCCAGTGGCCGGTGCCCTTCACCCCGTCGGGCGCAGAGCCCACGCAGGTGCCGGGCATGGCGGAGATCATCCCGGCGCGGTTCGCTGAGTCCGGGCGCTGGACGGCGGTCAGGCTCCCCTACGACGACACCCTCGCCATGGACGTCATCCTCCCGGGCCCCGGCATCACGCCCGCGGAGCTCGCCCCGGACGATCTCGCCGCCGTCTCCGCCGGGCTCGCGGAGGCCGCGGAGATCCTGGTCTCGGTGGTGATGCCCGAGTCGGACCAGAAGCAGACGTGGGACCTCCTCGAGCCCGTGCGGGAGGCGGGAATCGACCTGTCGGATCTCAGCGGCATCATCGACGGCGGCACGCTCGGCCAGCTCGTGCAGCAGGTGACCCTCACCGTCAGCCCCAAGGGCACCGTGGGGGCGGTGCTGACGGAGGGCGCCGTCGGGACGGGGGCGCCGGCCTACGATGCCGAGATCCGCGTCGACCGGCCCTATGTCATGCGGGTGCTGGACACACGTACCCGGTGGCCCATCTTCCTCGCGGTCGTCGAGGACCCCTCGGCTCCTGCTGAGTAGCTCCCGTCGTCACGAGCATCATCCCACCATCTGCACGGCCCAGGAAGCCAGCATCAACGCGGTGGCCACCACGGCCGGGGTCGGGCGTCGGCCGCTGCGCGCCCGGGCCGGCGCCGCATCGAGCCATCGTCGGAGTTCCGCGGCGGCCGACTCGGGGGTCGCGCCCGGCCGCACCACCTCCGGATCCAGGCTCAGGATGTCCTCGGGCTCCCGCAGGCGGATCCCGATCGCGTCCCGGCCGGGAGCGATCATCTCGACGCGGTCGCGGGCGATGACGTCGTCGAGCAGGAGCCCGTAGAGCCCGAAACCTTGGGACAACCGGGCGAACTCGTACACCGACCACGACGTCGCCCAGAACGGGCCGGTGACAACGGCGAGGGCCGTCAGCACGAGCCGCGCGTCGCCCAACCAGTCGCCGCCGTCCCAGGCCTCGGCGAACAGCAGCGGCACACCCAGCGCCCCCAGCACCGCGACGGCACCGGCCGCCGCCCACCGGGTCCATCTGCCGTTGGCCACCGCCCACAGCGTCGCCCGCCCGCGCCACGACAGCGCCACGACGTCGTCGCCCTTCCACCCGGGCAGCTCCGGCCGCACGGCCTTCAGGAAGCGCCGGCGCCCCTGGAACGGCTTGGGCTCCGTCACCTCGGCCAGCCAAACCTGACCGGTGGCGCGCGCCAGGGCGACGGAGTTCCCGCTGGCCCACGACCCGACCAGGATGAACGGCTCCGCACCATTGGTGTCGGGACCCACCACCGCCTCGGCGATGACCTTCTCCTGGGACGTGAGCACCTCGGGTTCGTCGCGCTCCACCTCGGCCCGGAGTCCGTCGGCCCAGGCCGCCACCTCCGCGACAGTCCCGGGGAGCGGCCGTTCGGGCTCCTCGTCCGCGTCGTCGCCCCACTCCTCGAACTCCGCTTCGCGCGCCTCGGCCTCACGGACGACCGGGCCGCGGTCCGTGTGCCCGTCGAGACCGGTCAGCTCCAGCGCGGGCCAGTCGGCCTCGACGGGCAGTACGAGGGCGAGGTCGCCGTTGCACACGACGCGAACCGTCGTCCCGGGGGCCCCGCGTTGCACCAGGCGCCTGCGTCGTCGCGCCGGGGCCAGGAACCTGCCCCAGGCGGCGACGCCTGCCAGCGGTAGCGCCGCCGCGACGCCCAGCAGCCACGACGGATCGTCCTGCCCCGCCCCGGCGAGGACCGCCCGGCCGTCGCCGTCGACCAGCACCTCGACCGACCTGCCCACCGCGAGGCTCTCGTCGTACCAGGGGTCCTCGAACTCGCGGTCGACGCCGTCGATGGTCACCGTCAGATAGGTGAGATCGTCGCGGACCTCGACGCCCAACAGCGGAACCGTCACCCGGCTCGCCCTGGCCTCGAACGCCGCGACATCGGCCGCCTGCACCTGGTGCACGATCAGGGCCGCCAGGGCCGCCACCGCCGCCAGGGCGATCCCGGCCCACCCGAGCCAACGGTGGTGGTCCGCCGGCGCCGCCCAGGACCGGTCGAACGGGACGTCGCTCGACGGCACGACGACGTCGCCACGTGGCCGACTCCGGGCGTCCCGCACGAGGACGAACGCGAGAAGCACCGCTGCGGCCGTGCCGATCCACCACCACAGGTGGCCAGTCACGGGGTCGAGCAGCCCGCCGACCACCCCCAGGACCGCGGTGACGCCCAGCGTGACCCGCGGGACCGCCCAGACGAGCAACCCACCGGCGAGGACCGTGGCGACCAGCCCGTCGGCGACGTACTCGCCCGACCAGAGTGGCGCGCGCTGGACGTAGACGGGGGTGCTCTCGATGCCGACGATGAGCCATCCGATCACCAGCGCCGTCCAGACGGATCGAACGGCCGTCAGGTGCGGGCGGCTGCGGCGCAGGTCCCGGGCGGAGAGGCGGTGCACCCCCGCAGTATGGCGGAGTGAGGACGCCGCTGCCTCCTGGGCATCGGCCCGGATACCGCGGGGCCCCTCCGCCGGCGGGACGTGCGGTGGTGGAATGTGACCTACGGGGGAATCCCCGGCACCGAAAGGCTTCTTCATGGACATCCTGTTCGACACCGCCAACCTCGACGACATCGAGCGACTCACGCCCATCTACCCCGTCACGGGCGTCACCACGAACCCGTCGATCCTCAAGAAGGAGGGCCCCATCGACTTCTACGCCCACCTCAAGCGCATCCGGTCGATCATCGGCCCCAACCGGACGCTGCACGTGCAGGTGCTGGCGAAGGACGCGCAGGGCATGATCGACGAGGCGCACCGCCTGCTCGACATGATCGACGCCAACGTCTACCCCAAGGTCCCGACGACGGAGGCGGGCATCCAGGCGATGCGCGTGCTCAAGAGCGAGGGCGTGAAGGTCACCGCCACCGCCATCTACTCCAAGACCCAGGGCTTCCTCGCCATCGCGACCGGCGTCGACTATCTCGCCCCCTACTACAACCGCATGCAGAGCCTCGACATCGACACCCGGGGGACGCTCAGCGCCCTGGCCAGCTTCATCGACCGCTTCGAGGCGCCCAGCAAGATCATGGCCGCGAGCTTCAAGAACATCGCGCAGGTGTCGCACGCGCTGGAATCGGGCGCGCACGCGGTGACCCTGTCTCCCAAGCTGCTGCGCCAGGCCCTGTCTGCGCCCATGATCGAGGACGCCGTCGACGCGTTCATCTCCGACTGGAAGGACGTCCACGGGACGACGACGCTCCCCTGAGGCTTCCCTTTGGATACCCCCAGGGGTATATACTTCTTCGCAACAGAAGGAGTGCACATGGCGACCATCATCACCATCGAGACCCCCACGCTCGGCGACCGCAGCTACGTCGTCCACGACGGCGCCGTCGCGTTCGTCGTCGATCCTCAGCGCGACATCGACCGCGTCACCGCCATCCTCGACGAGGCCGGCGTCACGCTGAAGGCGGTTTTCGAGACCCACATCCACAACGACTACGTGACCGGTGGGTACGCGCTGGCCCACGCCACCGGCGCGGACTACTACGTCAACGCCCAGGACGAGGTGTCCTTCGAGCGCACGCCCATCGTCGACAACCAGGTCGTGGAGATCAGCCCCACCATGTCGGTCCGGGCCATCGCCACGCCGGGCCATACCTACACGCACCTGTCGTACGCGCTGTTCGACCCGACCGCGGACGACGACGACGCGCGGGGCCAGGCCGTCTTCAGCGGCGGTTCGCTCCTCTTCGGCGCCACCGGCCGCCCAGACCTCCTCGGCGCCGAGCACACGCACGAGCTGGTCAAGCACCAGTACAACTCGGCCCACCGGCTCGCCAGCGAACTGCCCGACGGCACGGAGATCATGCCGACGCACGGCTTCGGGAGCTTCTGCTCCGCCACCCAGACGGAGGGCGACGAGTCGACCATCGGGCGCGAGAAGCGCGTCAACCCGGTGCTGACGAAGGACGAGGCCGAGTGGATCGAGGAGATCCTGGCCGGCCTCGACGTGTATCCGGCGTACTACGCGCACATGGCCCCGTCCAACTCCGCCGGCCCGGGCGAGCCGGACCTCACCGAACCGACGCGCGCCGACAAGGACGAGATCCGCGCCCGCCTCGAGCAGGGTGAGTGGGTGGTCGACCTGCGCAACCGGGTGGCCTACGCGGCCGGCCACGTGCCCGGCAGTTTCAACTTCGGCATCGACGGACAGATCGCCACCTACATCGGCTGGATGATCCCGTGGGGAACCCCGTTGACGCTGCTCGGGGAGTCCCGCGAGCAGGTCGCCGAGGCCCAGCGCGAACTCGTCCGAATCGGCATCGACCACATCGCGGCGAGCGCCACCGGCGGTCCGGCCGAGTGGACCGACTCCCCTGCCACGCTGCAGCGCGCCGACTTCGGAGACCTCAGCCAGGTCCGCCACCACCGCGAGGTGCAGATCCTCGACGTCCGCCGGGCCCCCGAGTACGCCGAGGCCCACATCGACGGCGCCGTCAACATCCCGCTGCACGACCTGATCACGCGCATCGACGAGGCGCCCCAGGGTGAGCTGTGGGTGCACTGCCTCAGCGGTTACCGCTCCTCGATCGCCACCTCGATCCTCGCCGCGGCCGGGCGCACCGTCGTGGCGGTCGACGACAAGTTCGAGAACGCCGAGAAGAGCGGCCTCCCGCTCGTGAGCGGGAAGTGACGACGTCTGACGTGGCGGAGTGCAGCGTCGGGGACCTGTACTCCGCCTGGAAGCGTGACGAGTACATCCTCGACGTCCGCGAGCCCGACGAGTACGCCGAGGGGCACGTGCCGTCGGCGGTCCTCATCCCGCTCGGGGAGCTCGCGGCCCGGGTCGGCGAGGTGCCGCGCGACCGGCCGGTCTACGTGGTGTGCCGCTCGGGGCGCCGCTCGATGACCGGTGTCCGGACGCTCGCCGCCTCCGGGATCGAGGCCACATCCGTGAGTGGCGGCACCCTGGGATGGATCGCGGCGGGATACCCGGTGTCCGGGCGACCACACCTCGCGGGGACCACTCGCCGATGAGCTGGTGGTTGGTGCCGCTCGCCGCTCTGGTGGGGCTCGTCATGGGCGCCCTGGGCGGCGGCGGCGCCATCATCACCGTGCCCGTGCTGGTCTACCTGGCGCAGCAACCCCCCGCGGCGGCCATGGTCGGCTCGTTGATCGTCGTGAGCGCGACGGCGACGGCCGGGCTCATCGGGCACTGGCGGGCCCGGCTGGTCCGGCTGGGAGAGGGCGTGGCGTTCGCCGCGCTGGGCTCGGCCGGAGCGGTCGCCGGGTCGCTGCTGTCGATGCAGGTCCCCGGCCAGCTCCTCATGGCGCTGTTCGCCGTGCTGCTGCTGATCGTCGCCGGACTGATGACCAAGAAGTTCCTGCGCCCCTCGCCGACCCCGCCGCGGGACGTACCGCCGATGATCGGCGGTGACCCGCGCCGCGTGAACTGGCGGCAGGTCGCCGTCGTCACCGCCACCGCCACGGGAGTTGGGATGCTCACGGGGTTCTTCGGCGTCGGCGGCGGCTTCGCGATCGTTCCGGCACTCGTGATGGTGCTGGGATTCTCGATGCAGCAGGCCGTCGCGACGTCGCTGTTGGTCATCGTGCTCAACTCACTCGTCGCGCTCGCGACGCGACTCACGGTCGCCGTCGACGTGGATTGGGCCCTGATCGGCTGGTTCAGCGTGGTGGCCGCCGCCGGCGCCATCCTCGGCGGCCGCCTCGGGCGCCGGCTCCCCGCACGCACGCTGGGGCTCGGCTTCGCCACCCTGCTGGCCGTGACGGCGGTACTTATCCTGACCCAGTCGCTGACGGGCTGACCCCCCGTCCTACGATTCAACCATGCTTGATTCAAGCGCGGTTGACACGACGCTCGACGCGGCGGAGGCGCTCGCAGTCCTCCAAGCCGTGGCCGACCCGATCCGGTGGCGGGTCCTCACCCGCCTGTCCACCTGCCGGCGCTGCGTCTGTGACCTGCAGGCCGAGATCGACATCGCCCCCAACCTGCTGAGCTACCACCTCAAGGTCCTCCGGGACGCCGGCCTGGTACTGGGCACGCGTCGCGGCCGGTGGATCGACTACACCCTGACCGACGACGCGCAGGCTCGGGTCAAGGCCGCGCTCCCCGGCGAACTGGGCCGGTGGTGACCGTGCTGAGGTCGCTCGCGGTTCCCCGCTCCACCCGCACGCTCGTCGCGGCCCTCCTAGGCGCCTCCCTCGGGTGGGCGGCGCTCTACGCCCTCAACGAGGTGCTGTGGGACGCCCTGTTCGTCTCGGTCCTCGGGCTCGATCTCGACGAGCGCATCCCGGGCGCGGTCCACTTCTTCCTCTACGACACCTCCAAGATCTTCCTACTCCTGACAGGGATGATCTTCCTGATCGGCATGCTCCGCACGACGCTGCGCCCGGAGCGCGTCCGGCAGTTCCTCGACGGCAAGCCCCTGTGGCTCTCGCTGGTGCTGGCAGCGCTCTTCGGGGCCATCACGCCGTTCTGCTCGTGCAGCTCCATCCCGCTGTTCATCGGTTTCGTGGGCGCCGGCATCCCCTTGGCGGTGACCCTCACCTTCCTCATCGCATCGCCCCTGGTCAACGAGGTGGCAGTCGTGCTGCTGGCCGACACGTTCGGCGCCGCCAACACCGTCGCCTACGTCGCCGCGGGCCTCACGGCCGCCATCGTCATCGGCTTCATCTTCAGCCGCCTGAGTCTCGACCACCTCGTCGCCGACTTCGTCTTCGCGACCCCCGTGGCCGTCCTGCAGGCCGACGGCCGACGCCCGACCCTGCACGAGCGGGTCGAGGCGGCCCTCGAGGAGACCCGCGAGATCGTCGGCCGGGTCTGGAAGTGGATCCTCATCGGCGTCGGCGTGGGCGCCTTCATCCACGGGTGGGTCCCCACCGAGTTCTTCGCCACCTACGCCGGGCCGGACAACCCCTTCGCGGTCCTGCTGGCGACTCTGGCCGGGGTGCCGCTCTACGCCAACGCCGCCGGGGTGATCCCCATCGCCGAGGCGTTGTGGAGCAAGGGCATGGCACTCGGGACCGTCATGTCGTTCATGATGGCCACCGTCGCGCTCTCGCTGCCCGAGTTCATCCTGCTCAAGCAGGTCCTCAAGCCCAAGCTCCTGGCGCTGTTCTTCGGCAGCGTCGCGGTGGCCATCGTGGTCATCGGAGTCCTGTTCAACCTGGCCACCTGACCGGTCCAGGGAAAGTGAGAGAAGGAAACATGCTGATCAAGGTCCTCGGCCCCGGCTGCAAGAACTGCCAGACCCTCGAGAAGAACGTGCGCGAGGCGCTGAGCCGCCTCGAGCTCGACGCCGACGTCGAGAAGGTCACCGAATACGCCGACATCATGGCGCACGGCGTCATGTCCACGCCCGGTCTCGTGATCGACGGCGACGTCGTCTCCTACGGCCGGGTCCCCAGCCCTGGCCAGATCGTGGAGCTGATCCAGTCCCGCTAGGGTCGGGGCATGCGTGGAGAGTACAAGGTCCCTGGCGGGAAGCTGGTCGCCGTCGACATCGAGACGGACGGCGGGCGAATAGCCCACGCCGCCGTCTCGGGTGATTTCTTCCTCGAACCGGACGAGGCCCTCGACGACATCAACGGGGCCCTGCTGGGGATGCCCGAGTCGTCGTCAGTGGCGGATCTCGCCGCGGCCATCACGGCGCGGCTCGACCCGTCGGCCACGCTCATCGGCTTCACCCCCGAGGCGGTGGGCATCGCCGTGCGGCGCGCGCTCGGGCACGCCTCGGACTGGTCGGATCACACGTTCGACGTGATCGGCCCGGTCTCGATGGACCCGCGCATGCACGTGGCCCTCGACGAGGTGATCGCCGCCCGGCTGGCGCGCGGCGAGATCAACCCGAGCCTGCGCATCTGGGAGTGGGACCAGCCGCTGGTGGTGATCGGCTCGTTCCAGTCCTACCGCAACGAGATCGACGACGACGGCCGCGCCCGCCACGGCATCAACGTCGTGCGGCGGATCACCGGCGGTGGCGCCATGTTCATGGAGCCCGGCAACTGCGTCACGTATTCGCTCGTGGTGCCGGCGTCGCTCGTCGAGGGGCTGAGCTTCGAGCGGTCCTACGAGTTCCTGGACCAGTGGGTGATGGGCGCGTTGGCCGAACTGGGCGTGAACGCCCGGTACGTGCCGCTCAACGACATCGCGTCCGACAAGGGCAAGATCGCGGGCGCCGCCCAGCGCCGCGTGACCGGCGGCGTCGTCGTGCACCACGTGACGATGGCCTACGACATCGACGCCGACAAGATGCTGGAGGTGCTGCGGATCGGCCGCGAGAAGCTCTCCGACAAGGGCACCAAGTCCGCGAACAAGCGCGTGGATCCGCTGCGCTCGCAGACACGGCTGCCCCGCGACGAGATCATCACCGCGTTCCTGGCGCACTTCGAGGGCCGCTACGCGACGCAGCGCCGCGGGTACACCGAGGACGAGCTCGCCGCCGCCCAGCACCTGGTCGAGACCAAATTCAGCTCCGAGGAGTGGACCAAGCGGATCCCTTGATCGTCACTCGCCGGGCTGGCGCACCCCCACGGTGAGGATCAGGTTGGCGTACAGGCGCTGGTCCGCGCTCACGATCACCACCGAGACGTCGTCGGACTTCGCGACGTCGTAGAAGTCCCAGCGCGGGATCTCGACGAACTCCACCCCCGGAAGGGCGGCACGGTACTCGTCGTGCGCCGGGATCGACGCCGGAGCCTCCGCCCCGCTGGCGTCCGCCGCGGGGATCATGATGCCCGCCTGCTCGATCGGGATCGTCCGCTTCAGGACCTCGAGGATGTCGGACACCGTCAGCAGGCCGGGCGCGAGATTGAGGTAGATGCGCTCAGCCGACGCCGGCGCCCCGGTCGACGCCGGGTAGTTGCCGTCGGTGATGAGCACCTTCGAGCTGTGGCCCGCGCGGCCCAAAGCGCCGAGCAACTGCGGGTGGGTCATGGGTCCGTAGAGCATGAATGGGTCCTTTCGAGTGGATCAGCTGCTGGCCCGGACGACCAGCGTGGGTGAGATGAGAGTGGACTCGGCAGCGTCTCCGGCCAGCAGTTGGCTCAGCGCCGCCACCGCGACCTCGCCCACCGCGCGGAAGTCCTGTCGGATCGTCGTCAAGGGCGGCAGGAAGCTCTCCGAGCCCAGGGCGTCGTCGAACCCGACCACGCGCACGTCGCCGGGGACGGCCCGCCCGGCCAGCTGCAGCGTCGTCATGGCTCCCAGCGCCAGGTGGTCGTTGGCGGCGAAGATGCCGTCCACGTCGCGGGGCAGACGGGCGACGAGGGGGGCGGCCGCCGTCGAGTCCCAGGACCTGGCCGGCAGGATCAGCGGCGCGATGCCCGCGGCGGCGACGGCCTCGCGGTAACCGCTCAGCCGCTCCCGCGCATCGGTCCATTCCTCTGGACCTTCCAGGTGCGCGATCCGGGACGCCCCCCGCTCGAGCAGATGTTCGACGGCGAGGCGGGCGCCGAGCCGGTGGTCGACGGCGACGCCCACGACGGCATCCGGGAGGTCGTGGGTCTGTCCCACGTAGACCGTCGGGAGCCGCGCCGCGACCGTGTGCACCCACGACCTCGGCTCGCCGCGACCGCCCAGCACGACGACGCCGTCGGCGCCGACCGGCACGAGCTGGTGCAAGGGCACCGTGCCGAGGTCCGCCCGGATCACCGAGGTAGAGATGTGCAGGTCGAGGGCGGCCAGTGCCTGGCAGACGGCGACGAACGTCGTGGCGTGTCCGTGCAGCAGCGGCACCGCGTCGATGATGTGCACCGAGCCGGTGCGGTTGGCCGACAGCGAGCGCGCCGCCATGTTGGGTTGGTAGTTCAGCTGCTCGATGGCCGCCAGCACCTTGAGCCGCGTCGCCTCTGCCACGACGTCCACCCCGCGCACGACACGCGAGGCGGTCTGCATCGATACCCCGGCCGCCTCGGCGATGTCGCGGAGATTGGCCCGTGGACGGCGGCGGCTCATCGCTCCACCTCGTAGCGCACGGTCCTGGCCGAGGCCGCGATGACGCCGTTGCGCTCGGCAGGATCCAGGTGGCCCATGATCTCGAGCTGGGCGATGAGGGACCCCAGCGACGACGCCTCGACCGGCCCGGCGATGACGGGCACCCCGACCGCGTCCGCCGTGAGGCGGCACAACAGGGCGTTGCGCGACCCGCCGCCCACCATGGTGAGCTCCGACGGCCGAGCGCCGGTGAGCGCCGCCAGCGCGTCGATGCCGCGGGCGTACCGGGCGGCCAGGGACTCGAGGATCACCCGCACCACCGCTCCCTCGTCGAGCTCGGCCGGCCCGCCCTGCGCGGCCACCGCGGACGAGACCCGCCCGACCATGCCGCCGGGCTGCGCGAAGCCCGGCTCGTCCGGGTCGATGAGGATTCCCGTCGAGGGCGCCGCCTCGGCCGCCCTGACCAGGTCGACGATGTCGTAAACGCCCCCGGTGGCCCGCCACTCACGCTGGCACTCCTGCAGGATCCACAGCCCGGTGATGTTGAACAGGGGACGCAGGCCGCTGTCCGCCCGCGCCTCGTTGGTGAGCCCCAGGGCGTGGGCCTCGGCGCTGAGGAGGGGTTCGTCGCGGAGAACGCCGAGCACGGACCAGGATCCGCAGGAGAGGAAGAAGGTCTCCTCCCCCGGCCTCCGCTGCAGCGCGTGCACCGCGCAGGCCGTGTCGTGGGCTCCCGCGCGGACGACGGTGAGTTGTTCCAGCCCCGGGATCCGGCACGGCCCGACGACGGTGTGCTCGGCCGTGACGTCGCCGAACCAGGATCGCGGGATGCCCAGCGCCTCGAACACGTCGTCGTTGAATTCGTGGGCCCCTGGTCGGCAGAGCGCCGACGTGGAGGCGTGGGACCTGGACCAGCCGGCCTCGCCGGTGAGGAGGTAGGTGATGTAGTCGGGCAGCAGCAGCACCCGCGACACCTGCGCCGCCAGCTCCGGTTCCTCGGTGACGAGCGCGAAGAGCTGGTTGGCGGTGTTGATCGTCGCCGGGGCGATGCCGGTGGCCGCCCACACGGCGTCGTCGTCGAGCCGCGCGCGGAACGCGTCGAGCGTGCGGGCTGTTCGTTCGTCCCGGTAGGCGACGGCGGGTCCGACCCGGCGGCCGTCGGCCCCCAGCGTGACGGCATCGACGCCCCAGGTGTCGACGGAGACGCTGACGGCGTCGGGGAACCGCGCGACGGCTGCCTTCAGCCCGGCGGTCAGCTCGCGCTCGATCAGGTCGAGGTCCCAGGTGAGATGGCCGTTCGCGGACCCGGGTCCAGGCTCCTGGCGGGCCGCCTCGTGGGCGAACCGGTGGACTTCCACCTCCTCGATGACACCGTCGCTCAGCGTGCCGGCGATGATGCGCCCCGATGACGATCCGAGATCGACGGCCAACGCGGTCACGGGGCTCACAATGCTCCTTCAGGAAGTGTCGACGACGGGGTGTTCGGCCCCGTCGCCCACCAGTATGGCGAGCGACGGGGCCAGTGCCTCGGGCTGGGGGGCTCCCGAGGGGTCAGGCGTACAACGGGCCGAACTGGGCGCAGGCGCGGTAGTCGGCGCCCTCGAGGTCGGCGGTGCCGAACCCGAGCCAGTTCTTCGGCCGGAAGATCCGGTCGCGGGACACGTTGTGCATGTTGACGGGGATGCGCAGCATGGCCGCCAGCGTGATGAGCTGGTGACCGATGTGCCCGTAGGTGATGGCTCCGTGGTTGGCGCCCCAGGCGTTCATCACCTCGTAGACCGAAGTGAACGCGCCCTCGCCGGTGAGGGTGGGCACGAACCAGGTCGTGGGCCACCCGGGATCGGTGCGCAGTTCGATGGTCTTGGCCACCTCGTCGGGCAGTTCGACGGTGTAGCCCTCGGCCAGCTGCATGACGGGACCCAGGCCGTCGATCCAGTTGATGCGCGTCATGGTGACGGGCACCTCGCCGGACGAGCGGAAGTGGGTGGAGAAGCCGCCGCCCCGGAAGTAGCCGGTGTTGGCCGGGTGGAAGGTCGTCGCCTCCAGCATCGCGGCGGTGTCGTCGTCGGTCAGCTCCCACCAGGGCTTGATGCAGGCGTTGCCGTCGGCGTCCTTCGCGGCGAGGGTGCCGTCGAGGGTCGTGGCGCCCGAGTTGCGCAGATCGATGAAGCCGCCGGCGGCCCGACCCTCGGGGCGGTATCCGGTCACGCGCTCCACCGCGTCGGCGCTCCAGTAGGTGCGCACGTCGGAGAAGATCTGCGCCCGGTTGGTCAGCAGGTAGTTCACGAGCATCGACGCGCCGTTGAGGTTGTCGTTCTCGGTGGCCATGATGAGCGGGGCGCGGGTGCCGTTCCAGTCGAACTGGGTGTTGAGCATCGTCTCCATGAGGTCACCGTTGGGCAGGAAGTCCGTCCACTGCCGCTGGCCCTGGAAGCCGGACACCAGCGCGCCGTGACCCAGCGCCTCCTCGGCGAAGCCCTTGTCCGCGAGCTTCGGGTTGCCGATCATGAGGTCGCGGCCGATGAGGACGAGCTTGGTGGAGTACGCCCACCAGTCCTCGTGCTTGTCGCCGTCGGCCTGCCAGTGCTCGGGGTTGAAGTCCTCGCCCTGGGCCAGGTTCTCCTTCACCCAGGCGTAGGCGCGCTCGTACTCCTCGTCGTCGTAGATGCCGAGCTGGACGCGGCGGTCGAGCTCGACCATGTCGACGTACTCGTTGCGCATGCCCAGCCAGTAGTTCCAGAACTCCTCCTTGACCACGCAGCCGGCGATGCCCATGGACACGCCGCCGATGGAGAGGTAACTCTTGCCGCGCAGCTGCGCGACGGCGAGACCGGCGGTCGCGTAGTCGAGGAGCCGCTGGCGGACATCGTCGGGGATGGCGTCGTCGTCCGCGTCGCGGACCTCCTCGCCGTAGATGCCGAACGCGGGGATGCCCAGCTGGGCGTGCCCGGCCAGGGCGGCAGCCAGGTAGACGGCACCGGGGCGCTCGGAGCCGTTGAAGCCCCAGATGGCGTGAGGCATGGTGCGATCCATGTCGATGGTCTCCGACCCGTACGCCCAGCACGGGGTGACCGAGAGCGTCAGTCCGACGTTCTCCCGCTTGAACTTCTCCGCGGCGGCCTGCGCCTCCGGGACACGGCCGATCGTCGAGTCGGCGATGACCACCTGGACGGGCGAGCCGTCCGGGTAGCGCAGCTCGGCCTCGTAGAGCTCCTTGACTCGCAGAGCCATGTTCATGGTCTGGTCTTCGAGGCTCTCGCGAACGCCGTTGCGCCGCCCATCAATGATGGGTCGGATGCCGATCTTGGGGTAGTTGGACACGAATCACACCTTCTTCAACGCTGTTGGTTGTTCTTGCACTCACCGGACAGGTGAGGGGGTGGGCCCCTCGCGGGACCCACCCCAGTTCACTCACTCGTAGAGGTTCGCGGCGATCTCGGGATCGTCGATGTTGGTGGCGTCGTACCAGGCGAAGCCGGAGTCGATGACCTTCGGCAGCTCCTGGCCGTCGATGGCCTTGATGGCCGCCACGACGGTCTCGTAGCCCATCTTCACCGGCGACTGGGTGATGGCACCGGCCATGTCACCGTTGCGGATGGCGTCGAGCTGAGCCTTGCCCGAGTCGAAGCCGACCACCACGACGTCGGCGCCGGACTCCACGGCGCCCTGCAGGGTGCCGATGGCCGAGGCCTCGTTGGAGCCGTAGATGCCCGCGATGTCGGGGTTGGCCTGGATGATGGCCTTGGCGGTGTTGGCGGCGAGGCCGACCTCGAACGCGTACTGCGGCTCAAGCAGCTTCACGTCGGGGGCGTTCTCCTGCATCCACTCCTGGAAGCCCTCACAGCGCTGCTTGCCGGTGGCCGAGGTCTGGTCGTGGCAGACCAGGCCGACGGTGCCCTCGTTGCCGATGAGCTCCGCCATGTTCTTGGCGGCCTCGGCGGCGGCGGCGCGGTTGTCGGTCGAGACCGTGGTCAGCGGGATGTCCGAGTCGACGCCGGAGTCGAAGGCGATGATCGGGATGTTCGCCGCCTGGATCTCCTCCAGGACCGGGCCGGCTGCGCCGGAGTCGAGCGCGGCGAAGCCGATGGCGGCCGGCTGCGACTGCAGGGCGGTGCGCAGCTGGTCGAGCTGCTGCGTGACGGCCTGCTCGTTCTCGGGGCCGACGAACTCGACCTTGTAGTTGAACTCCTCGCCGGCCTGCTCGGCGCCCTGCTTCACCGCCTGCCAGAACCGGTGCTGGAAGCCCTTGCTCACGAGGTAGATGGTCTGGGTGCCGTCACCCATGGGGATATCGCCCTCGGCGGGGGCCGAGGACTCGGCGGGCGCCGACGATTCGGCCGGGGCCGAGGAGCTGGCGGAGGTCTCGGCCGGGGCCGGAGCCGACGACGTCGTCGTGGCCGAGGTGGAGCAGGCGGTGAGGCCCAGTGCGAGCACTGACGACATTGCCAGTGCGGAGCGCAACATGCGCATGGCGGTTTTCCTTTCGGTTGTGGGAGGACCGCCCTCCCGGATGGGGTGTGGTGGTGGGTGGACTAGACGGCCGACGCGCGCTGACGGCGCAGGATGTCGGCGTAGACGGCGAGCAGGACGACGATGCCGGTGACGACGAGCTGCCACTGCTGGGCGACGCCCATCATCTGCAGGCCGACGGTCAGCGTCATCATGAGCAGGGCGCCCATCATGGTGCCGACGATGTTGGCCCGGCCGCCCGACAGCGAGGTGCCGCCGATGACGACCGCCGCGATGACCTGCAGCTCCATGCCGAGGCCCTCGGCGGGCTGCACGAAGCCGAACCGGCCGGAGTAGAGGATGGCGCCGAAGGCGGTGAAGATACCGGCGGTGACGTAGACGAGCGCCTTCCAGAACTTCACGTTGATGCCCGACAGGCGCGTCGCCTCCTCGTTGGAGCCGATGGCCAGCGCGTAGCGTCCGAGCAGCGTCTTGCCGAGGATGACAGCGGCGATGATGCCGAGGATGACGAAGATCAGCGCCGCGTTGGACAGGAACGGGATGATGCGGCCGTTGGAGATCGCCGAGTAGTCGGGGTTGGCGATCTTGATGCTGGAGGCGTTGGAGATGATGAGCGACAGGCCGCGCGTCACCATCATCATCGCCAGCGTCGCGATGAACGGCGGGATGTGCAGGTAGGCGATGAGCAGGCCGTTGACCAGGCCCATCAGCGCGCCCACGATCAGCACCAGCAGAAGGCCGAGCCCCAGCGGCAGGTTCATGAACTCAGCCGACATGAACACGCCCGCCATGACGGCCGAGAAGGTCATGCCGGTGCCGACGGACAGGTCGATGCCGCCCGTGCCGATGACGAACGTCGCCCCGAGGGCCATGGTGCCGATCGCCGCGGCCTGCAGCAGGATGTTGGGGATCACGACACCAGCGCTGAAGTTCGGCGCGAAGATCATGAAGAACACGAACACCACGATCAGCGCGGCGAACACGAACAGCTGCTGGAGAGATGACCTGATGAACTGCTGCACCCGCGACTGCTCGGCGGGGGCGGCGTTGGTGGCGACGGTGCTCACGCTGCGTTTCCTTTCAACTGAGCCTTGCCGACGGTGGCGAGCTCCATGATGTTTTCCTGAGTGGCGTCCGCGTTGTCGAGGAAGCCGGTGATGTGCCCGTGCGCCATGACGGCGATGCGGTGGGACACGCGCAGCACCTCCGGCAGCTCGGACGAGATGACGATGATGGCCTTGCCCTGCGTCGACAACTGCTCGATGAGGTTGTAGATCTCCTCCTTGGCGCCGACATCGATGCCACGGGTGGGCTCGTCGAAGATGAGCACGTCACAGTTGCGCACCAGCCACTTGGCGATGACGACCTTCTGCTGATTGCCGCCCGACAGTTTGCCGAGCAGCTGGTTGACGCTCGGGGTCTTCACGCGGAGCTTCTGCGAGTACTCGGTGCCGACGGTCTTGATCTTGCCGTCGAGGATGAACCCGCCGATGTGGAAGTCCTTCATCGCCGCCATCGCGGTGTTCGCCTTGACGTCCTGGTCGAGGAGCACGCCGAACTGCTTGCGGTCCTCGGACAGATAGCCGATCCCCGAGCGCACGGCATCGGCCGCGTTGCGGATCGGGACCTTCTTGCCGTGCAGGAAGATCTCGCCGCCGGTGCGGGGGTCGGCGCCGAAGACGGCGCGCGCCACCTCGGTGCGGCCGGCACCCATGAGACCCGCGAACCCCAGGACCTCACCCTTGCGCACCTCGAACGAGACGTCACGCAGCAGCTTCTTGGTGTTGAGGCCCTGGACCTTGAGGACGACCTCGTCCGACTCCGGCATCGTGCGCGGGCGGGCGTCGCCCGAGACCTCGCGCCCGACCATCATCGAAATGATCTCGCGCATCTCGACTTCCTTGGTCACGACGGTGCCGATGTACTGGCCGTCACGCAGGACGGACACGCGGTCCGTGATCTCCTCGATCTCCGGCATGCGGTGCGAGATGTAGATCAGGCCCGTCTCCGGCGTGACGAAGTCGCGGATCATGCCGAACAGCGCATCGGTCTCCGCGAGGGTGAGCGCCGCCGTCGGCTCGTCCATGACGAGGATCCGCGAGTCGTACGACAGCGCCCTGGCGATCTCCACCATCTGCTGGCGCGCCACCGACAGATCCCGGACGTACGCCTTGGGATTCAGGCGCATGCCGAGCCGGTCGAAGAGGTCCGCGGCCTGCGCGTTGAGCTTCGCGTCGTCGACGAACCCGGCCCGATGGCTCCCGGGACGGCCGAGGAACAGGTTCTGGGCCACCGTGAGGTCGGGCACCATGTTGAGTTCCTGATGGATGATGCTGAGTCCGAGGTCGCGGGCGTGGTTGGTGTTGCGCACCTCGACCTTCTTGCCCTGGAGCCAGATCTCGGCTCCGGGGTCCGGTGTGTAGATCCCAGTGAGGATCTTCATGAGGGTCGACTTGCCTGCGCCGTTCTCGCCGCAGAGGCCGAGCACCTCCCCCGCGTTGAGGTCGAGGTGGACATTACTCAGCGCCTTCACGCCGGGGAACGTCTTGGAGACGTTCTTCAGCTCTAGAAGTGTGGTCACGAGTACTCCTTCGTACGTGCTGAACGAGCCCTCCGGTGGCCCTCGTTCAGCAGCGATGTTAACGCTATCGTAAATCTCCGCTCCTGCCTAGCGCCGTTATGCAACTGTGATGACGCGATACCCACGGGGGTATATGATTGGGCCCATGAACCTACGTATGGCACTGCTTGCCCTGGTGATGTCCGTCGCCGCCCTGCTGGGCCTGGCCGGCTGCTCGTCCAGCGAAACCGACGCCGCCCTGACCGCCATCGAGTCCGGCGCCACCGTGATCGACGTCCGCACGCCCGCCGAGTACGACAGCGGCCATGTCGACGGCGCGCTCAACATCGACGTCCAGGCCCCTGACTTCGCCGAGAAGGTGGGCGAACTGCCCAGGGACGCGACCTACGTCGTCTACTGCCGATCCGGCAACCGCTCCGCCGCGGCGATCGACATCATGGAGGACCTGGGCTTCACCGACCTCATCGACGGCGGTGCCTACTCGTCCCTCTCCTGACCCTGAACGCGAACGTGGCCGGCCCCCGAAGGGACCGGCCACGTTTCGTGTAGCGGGAGAGACTCAGCTCACTTGGCGCCCATGGTGGTGCCGGCGGAGCGGAGGTTCTGGCAGGCCTCGACGATGCGGGCGGCCATGCCGGCCTCGGCCAGCTTGCCCCAGGCGCGCGGGTCGTAGGCCTTCTTGTTGCCGACCTCGCCGTCGACCTTCAGCACGCCGTCGTAGTTGCGGAACATGTGCTCCACGACGGGGCGGGTGAAGGCGTACTGCGTGTCGGTGTCGATGTTCATCTTGATGACACCGAAGTCCACCGCGTCGGAGATCTCCTGCGGGGTGGAGCCCGAGCCACCGTGGAACACGAGGTCGAACGGCTTGTCCTTGCCGTACTTCGCGCCGACGGCGTCCTGGATCTCCTTGAGGACCTCGGGGCGCAGCTTGACGGCGCCCGGCTTGTACACGCCGTGCACGTTGCCGAAGGTCAGGGCCGTCATGTAGCGACCCTTCTCACCGAGCCCGAGCACCTCAGCGGTGCGCATGCCGTCCTCGATGGTGGTGTAGAGCTTGTCGTTGATCTCGGCGGAGACGCCGTCCTCTTCGCCGCCGACGACGCCGACCTCGATCTCGAGGATGATGTTGGCAGCCTTGGTGAGGGCGAGCAGCTCGTCAGCGATCTGCAGGTTCTCCTCCATGGGCACGGCCGAGCCGTCCCACATGTGCGACTGGAACAGGGGCAGCTCGCCGCGCTTCACGCGCTCGGCCGAGATGGCGAGCAGCGGACGCACGAAGGAGTCGAGCTTGTCCTTGGGGCAGTGGTCCGTGTGGAGCGCGATCTGCACGGAGTAGTTCTTGGCGACCTCCTGAGCGTACGCGGCGAGCGCGACGGCACCGGTGACCTTGTCCTTGATCGTCGAACCCGAGGCGTACTCGGCGCCGCCGGTCGAGACCTGGATGATGCCGTCAGAGCCAGCCTCCGCGAAACCCTGGATGGCAGCGGTCACGGTCTGCGACGAGGTGATGTTGATGGCGGGGTAGGCGAACTTGCCGGCCTTCGCCCGGTCGAGCATCTCGGCATAGACCTCGGGGGTTGCAATGGGCATGGATGCCTCTTTTCTGGGTCGAGACTTCAGGTGTGCCCAAGACTATCGCCTAGCCCTCCCCGGAGGGAGGGTGGGGTCCGCAGCGGTGGACCCACCGCGGGCTCAGAGGACGCGATCCAAGGCCGTGACGTCGAGGTGCACGCGGCCCAGGGAGTAGGCCCGCACCGCCGAGTCGATGACCGAGGCCGAGGCGTCGAGGAAGCTCAGCGGCACGCCGGCCACGCGCGCGCCGTCGACCTCCAGGGCGACGGCGGGTCCGGCCCCGAACCCGCCTCCGACCAGCCGCAGGGCGCTGACGTCGTCCCAGCGCACGCGCGGGTGCGGTGGCTCGACGAACTCGATGCCGTGCGGGTCGAGGTAGAAGGCCACGCCGTCGTGGATGCGGGCGAGGTCACGCTTGGCGCGCTGGAGCCCGACGACGGACAGGACGAGCCAGAACGCCGAGGACCCGACCCAGAGCACGACCATGGCGATGGTCCATTCGCGCGACCAGTCGCGGCCGATCGTCAGCACGAGCACCGCCAGGATGGCCAGCGAGATGACCGTCGAGATGATGCGCCAGCGCAGGGCCCCGCGCTTCTGCGCCACGCGGGCCGCCGTCGGCAGGGGGGTCAGGCCCACGGCGAATCGCTCTGGCTGCATGCCGCCCACGATAGCGGCCGCGGACTCAGCGCTGAGGAACGGAGACGTCGCGCGTTGATGCCCAGGAGCCGAGTAGCCGCAAGGTGTCGGCGTCGCGGGAACCCGGTACCGCGGTCAGGACGGTCATTTGGGCACCCGGTTGGCCGACGAGATCCAACCCGTCGAAGTGCAGTTCCATGTCGCCGACCGCATGGTGCCGATACCGCTTCGTCCCCGACTCGTGCTGCCAGACGTCGTGCTGACCCCACAGACGCCGGAAGGTCTCGGAGCGGGTGGACAGTTCGCCGACCAGGTCCTGCAGCGCCCTGTCGTGGGGATCGCGGCCGGCTTCGGTCCGCAGCATGGCGACATTGACGGCGGCAGCTTTCTCCCAGTCCGGGTAGAACGTCTGTGCCCCCGGGTCGAGGAAGAGGTAGCGGGCGAAGTTCGGCGGACGTGAGCCGGCGTTGGCGATCATCTCGTCCATGAGCGCCCCACCCAACGCGTTCCACGCCAGGAGGTCGGTCCGCCCGTTGCCGATCATGGCGACGGCCGATGCCATGGCGTCGAGCACCCACTGGATGCTCGGCGAGGGGCGCCACCGGTCCAGAGGCCGCCCTCTGCGCCTCGGGGCTCCGTCGCCGGCCTGACGGGCCAGACGATGCAGGTGCTCACGCTCGGCGTCGTCCATGAGCAACGCCCGCGCCAGAGCGTCGAGGACGGCCGTCGACGCCCCCGCGATGGCGCCCCGCTCCAGCCGGGAGTAGTACTCGACGCTGACGCCGGCCAGCGTCGCCGCCTCGCTTCGACGCAGGCCGGGGACCCGACGCCCTCCCATGCGCGGCAGGCCGACCATCTCCGGTTCCACTCGCGCCCTCCGCGACATCAGGAACTCGCGCACCTCAGACCGGTTGTCCATGTCGCCAGGGTAGGCCGGTCAGCACGGCGGAGGGATACCCTGCCAGGGCACGTCACACCCGGGACTCCCCCTTTCGCCTGCGCTCGAGTGCACTGGTAGGCATGAGCCGAATCACGATGTCCCTCCTGGCCATGGCCGTCACACTCGTCACGACGTCCTGCGCCGCCTTCCCGGAGGTGTCCGCCGTCCCGCAGTCGACAGTGAGGATCCATGCAGGATCCGACGTCGTCCTGCCGGGGACCCTGCGGTTCGCCGACCGCATGGGCACCGCCCACGTCGCCCCTCTCCCGGCTCCCCTCTCCCTCGATGAGGCTCGGCGGCTCACGGCTCCTGAGGCGGGGGATGTCGGCTACGCGCCTGAGGCGCAGGCGCTCGTCGTGTTCCTCCATGACCGTCGAGGCACGGGCGGCGAGGAACTCCTCGCCGTCGGGCGCGTGACCTCCGGCCTCGATGACCTCGCCGGCTGCGTGCAGGACTGCCTGGTTGCGCTTGTGCCGACCGCTACCGACTGAGGGGCGGCGTCGGCGCGGAGTGCTGGAGCGACCAGTGGTACATCGCGATGGCGGCGGCGGCCCCTGCGTTCATCGAGCGGGTCGAGCCGCGCTGCGTGATCGCGACGAGCCGCTCGCAGCCGGCCACCATGGCGTCGGTCAGGCCCGGGCCCTCGGACCCGAACACCAGGCAGCAGCGCTCGGGCAACCGGGCCGTTTCCAGCGGAACGGACCCCGGGAGGTTGTCGACCCCGATCGGCGTGACGCCCTCCCCTGCCAGGAACGCGAGGAGTGCGGCCTCGTCGTCGTGGTGGAGGACGTGGAGGTAGCGGTCGGTGACCATGGCGCCGCGCCGGTTCCACCGCCGGCGGCCCACGATGTGCACCGCCGCGACGTTGAAGGCGTTGGCGGTGCGGACGATGGACCCGATGTTGAAGTCGTGCTCCCAGTTCTGGATGGCCACGTGCAGCGGCACGCGCGTGCGGTCCAGGTCGGCGACGATCGCCTCCATCCGCCAGTAGCGGTAGCGGTCGATCACATTGCGGCGGTCGCCCTCGGCCAGCAGCGCCGGGTCCAGGCGGTCGTCGTCGGGCCACGGCTCGGAGTGCGGACCCACGCCGACGGTGGGCGCGGTGGGGTCGTCGACGGGCTCGGTCACAGGGCGAGCTTGCCCGCCCCGGCGCGCGGCGGCAACCGGGAGCGCGACAGCGCCCCGACCGCGAAGGCCGGGGCGCTGTGCCGCGTGGCGGGTCAGGCCTGCTGGATGGCCGAGATCTCGACCTCGATGGTGACCTTGTCGGAGACAAGGAAGCCGCCGGTCTCGAGCGCGGCGTTCCAGGTCAGCCCGAAGTCGGAGCGGTTGACCTGCGTGGAGCCCTCGAAGCCGACGCGGGTGTTGCCGAAGGGGTCCTTGGCCGCGCCCTGGTACTCGAGCGGGATGGTGATGGAGCGGGTGGTCCCGGCGATGGTCAGGTCACCGGTGACCTCGACGACGTCGCCCTTGACCGCGTAGCCGGTGCCGACGAAGGTCCAGGTCGGGTACTCCTCGACGTGGAAGAAGTCGGCGGAGCGGACGTGCGCGTCGCGGTCGGCGTTGCGGGTGTTGATGGAGGCGGCGTCGATGGTGACGGTCAGCTGCGTCGCGGCCGGGTTGGCTGCGTCGACGACGGCCTGGCCCTCGAACTTCTCGAAGGAGCCGCGGACCTTGGTGACCATCGCGTGGCGGGTCACGAAGGACAGGGTGCTGTGGGTGGGATCGATGACGTAGGTGCCGTTGAGCTCGTTGAGGTTCATGTGTAGTCCTTTCTTGGCTGTGGACACCACACTACGGACACTTTGTTGAAGTGTCAACTAGATACTTGAAACTCTTCCTTTCCCTGCCTGGGCTCGGGTCCGGCGCCTGCCTCACGTGCCGACGCCTGTTCTCCAGGGCAGGCGTCGCGCCCGCGCCTGCCTCGCGTTCATGCGCCTGCTCTCTAGAGCAGGCGCCGGGAGATAGGACAGGCGTCGCGCTCACGCCTGCCTCCCGCGCATGCGCCTGCGCTCTAGAGCAGGCGCCGGGACATAGGGCAGGCGCCGCCCGGGGGGACGGCGACGTAGACGACGAGACCCGCCCCGGACGGGGGCGGGTCTCGGTGCGAGCCTTGATCAGCTGGTGTACGGGGGGCGGTAACCGCCCGGCTCCTGCTGCGGCGGGGGCGCATCGGCGGGCTGGACGTCCGGCTGCTGCGCCCGCTGCGGGGGCTGGTACGGCTGCGCCCCAGCGTCGGTCCGCGGGGCCTGGATCTGCTGCTGCGACTCGGGGGCGGCGGCGGGTCGCTGGGAGATCTCGCCGAAGTTGACGTCGGGCGCCTGCCGCACGATCGGGTCGTTGACCTCGAAGTAGGTGGCCTTCTCGAACTTCGCGAAGCCCGCGATGATGTTACTCGGCACGGACTCGATCCGGGTGTTGTAGTCGCGGACGTTCGCATTGTAGAAGCGCCGCGACGCCGCGATCCGGTCCTCGGTGTCGGTCAGTTCGCGCTGCAGCTCGAGGAAGTTCGTGTTCGACTTCAGATCCGGGTACGCCTCGACCGAGACCAGCAGGTTGTGCACCGCGGTCGTCAGTTCGGCCTCGACGGCGGCGCGCTGTTCGCTGGGCTGGCCGTGGGTCTGCGTGGCGAGCGAGCGCGCCGTGTTGCGGAGGGCGGTGATCTGCTCGAGGGTGTTGCGCTCGTGCGCCGCGTAACCGCGGACGGTCTCGACGAGGTTGGGAATCAGCTCGTAGCGGCGGTTGAGTTCGACGTCGATCTGGCGCCAGGACTCCTGGATGAGGTTGCGGCTGCGCACGAAACCGTTGTACGCGCCCACCCCCCACAGGACCACGGCCAGCGCGAGGACCACCAGCACGATGAGGATGATCAGGACAGTGTCCACGGCAATGTCTCCTTGTTCGGTCGAGTTCACGGTAGCGCAGGCGGCGAATCAGGCGCAGCAACGCCAGCCAGCTCAGGCGCCCTGGTGGGCGTCCAGGAACTGGTACACCTCTGTGTCGTCGACGCCGGGGAAGGTGCCGGGCGGCAGCGCGGCCAGCAGGTGTGCGTGGGTGCGGGCGCTCGGCCACGCGTGACCCGACCATCGCGACGACAGGTCGGCCGGAGCGCGACGGCAGCACGTCGGATCGGGACACCGCGACACCGAGCGTTCGCGGGTGTCGCGGCCCCGGAACCACTTCGAGTCGCGATAGCGGACCCCGATCCCGGTGGAGAAGGCCCCCGTCGAGGTCTGCTCGACGCGTGCCGTGCACCAGAACGTGCCCGTCGGGGTGTCGGTGTACTGGTTGAACGCGTTGAACTTGTCCGCGACGTCGAAGACCTCGCGCGATGTCCAGTACCGGCAGGCGGGCTGGCCCTCGATGGCCCCCAGGTTGTCCTTGGGGAACGCGACGCCGTCGTTCTCGTACGCCTTGTAGATGGTCCCCGATTCGTGGACGCGTTGGAAGTGGACCGGGATGTCCAGGTGCACGGTCGCGAGGTTGGTGAACCGGTGCGCCGCGGCCTCGTAGCTGACCGCGAAGGCGTCGCGGAGGTCCTCGAGCGCCAGCTCGCGGCGCGCCTTGGCCTCCTGCAGGAAGCGGACGGTGGGCTCCTCAGGCAGCAGGAGAGCGGCGGCGAAGTAGTTCGTCTCGATCCGCTGCCGGAGGAACTCGCCGTAGTTCGCGGGCGGGGCATGCCCGAGGATGTGGTGCCCCAGCGCCTGCAGGAGGACCGAGCGCGGCTCGTGCTCGCGGGAACTGCTGGTCGGCAGATAGATCCGCTTGGACCTCAGGTCCATGACCGACCTCGTGGAGTGCGGCAGGTCGCCGACGTGGTGCAGCGTGAACCCCAGGTGCGCCGTGATCTCCCCGATGAGGTGCTGCGACAGCGGGCCCGCCACGTAGCCGCACCGTCGCAGCAGCGTGGCGGCCTCCTGCTCGATCGTGCCGAAGTAGTTGTCGCGCGCCCTCATCTCGTCGCGCAGCTGGGCGTTGGCGCGCCGCGCCTCCTCGGGGGTGGCCATGCGCTCGGCGGCGTCGTGCGCCAGTTCCCGGTGCAGCGCCACCAGCGCCTCGAGGACCTCCATCGGCATGCGGGGCGAGATCCGCACGACAGGCAGCCCCTTCGCCCTGGCCAGGGGCGAACGCATCAGCCGCTCGAGTTCGATCTCCAGCTGGGCGCGCCGGCTCGGCACGGCGGCGGTGAGGTCGCCGAGCGTCGCGCCGTAGACGGCCGCCAGGCGTTGCAGGTGGGAGACCTTGGCCTCGCGTTTCCCGTTCTCCAGCAGCGACAGCTGCGACGACGCGAGTCCCGCCGCCTCGGCGACCTGGGCCAGCGTCAGGCCGCGCTCCTTGCGCAGGTGGCGCAGGCGGCGGCCGAGGGAAAAGGGGTCGAAAGAGCCGGGTTCCTGCCCGGCAGGGGCGGGGGTGTCGTCGTCGACAGTCACGAAGTTGACAGTAGCGGAATTTCTGCGTTTCTTCACCGGGAATTTCTTCTCAACTGTCGGATGCGGGGGCCGACGATGGGTCCATCACCCGACGACGAGGCGAGCAGTGAAGCCGCCACCACCGGAAAGGACCACCCCGATGACCGACCCGATGTCCGCAGAACTCCTCAAGTACGACTGGAAGATCAACCCCCGCTGGAGCAACGTCCAGCGCGACTACAGCGCCGAGGACGTCGTCCGGCTCCGCGGGCGAGTCCAGGAGGAGCACACGCTCGCCCGTCGCGGTGCAGAGCGCCTCTGGGAACAGCTGCACAGCGAGGACTTCGTCAATGCGTTGGGCGCGCTGACCGGCAACCAGGCCGTCCAGCAGGTGAAGGCCGGCCTCAAGGCCATCTACCTGTCGGGCTGGCAGGTCGCCGCCGACGCCAACCTCTCGGGCCACACCTACCCCGACCAGTCGCTCTACCCCGCCAACTCCGTTCCGCAGGTGGTCCGGCGCATCAACAACGCCCTGCTGCGCGCTGACCAGATCGAGCACGCCGAAGGCATCCGCACCGTCGAGGACTGGCTCGTCCCCATCGTCGCCGACGCCGAGGCCGGCTTCGGCGGCACGCTCAACGCCTACGAGCTCATGAAGGCCATGATCGCGTCCGGCGCCGCGGGCGTGCACTGGGAGGACCAGCTGGCGTCGGAGAAGAAGTGCGGCCACCTCGGCGGCAAGGTGCTGATCCCGACCCAGCAGCACGAGCGGACCCTGAACGCCGCCCGCCTCGCCGCTGACGTCGCGGGCGTCCCGACGGTGATCATCGCCCGCACCGACGCCGAGGCCGCGACGCTGCTCACCTCCGACGTCGACGAGCGCGACCGCGAGTTCCTCACCGGCGAGCGCACGAGCGAGGGCTTCCACAAGGTCCGGCCCGGCATGGAGCCCAGCATCGCCCGCGGCAAGGCCTACGCGAAGTACGCCGACCTGCTCTGGATGGAGACCGGCGTCCCCGACCTGGAGGCGGCCCGCACGTTCGCCGAGGCCATCAAGGCGGAGCACCCCGACCAGCTGCTGGCCTACAACTGCTCCCCGTCGTTCAACTGGCGCAAGCACCTCGACGACGCCACCATCGCGAAGTTCCAGCGCGAACTGGGCGCCATGGGCTACGCCTTCCAGTTCATCACGCTGGCCGGCTTCCACGCCCTCAACTACTCGATGTTCGACCTGGCGCAGGGCTACGCCACCCGCCAGATGAGCGCCTACGTCGAGTTGCAGGAGCGCGAGTTCGCCGCCGAGGAGCGCGGCTACACCGCGACCCGGCACCAGCGTGAGGTCGGCACCGGCTACTTCGACACCATCGCCGCCGCCATCAACCCCGCCAGCTCGACCACGGCACTCGAGGACTCCACCGAGTCCGCGCAGTTCTGACCCCACCCACCTCGATCCCCGAAGGAGCACCGCCATGACGATGACCATCACAGCGCCCGCCATGCACGCCACCCACGCCCCCGTCGGGCGGCTGTGGGTGGACCGCACCCTCGTCGACTTCCTCGACCGGGAGGCCCTGCCCGTGGCAGGCGTGGACCGGGAGCGCTTCTGGGCGGGGTTCGAGGAGGTCTTCGACCGGTTCACCGGCCGCAACCGCGCACTGCTGGAGGAGCGGCGGCGCCTCCAGCAGGCCATCAACGAGTTCCACCGCGCCCATCCCGGACGGCCCGACGCGGGCCACTACCGCAGCTTCCTCACCCGGATCGGCTATCTGCTCCCCGAGGCAACCGAGGTCGCCGCGCGGACCACGGGCGTCGACCGGGAGATCGCCGAGGTCGCAGGCCCGCAGCTCGTCGTCCCCGTCACGAACCGCCGATTCGCGATCAACGCCGCGAACGCGCGCTGGGGGTCGCTGTACGACGCCCTCTACGGCACCGACGTCATCGACGACGGCGACGGCGCCGGCCGGGAGGGTCGCTACAACCCGGTCCGGGGCGCGAAGGTCATCGCCTGGGCACGCGAGTTCCTCGACGCCGTCGCGCCGCTGGCGTCCGGTTCGCACACCGACGTGGCCGGTTACCGGGCCGGCCGGGTGTTCGAGGCGATGCTGTCGTCCGGGCAGATCGTCGGCCTTGCCGACCCCGACACGTATGCGGGCTTCCAGGGCGAGCCCGGCGCCCCGGACGCGATCCTGCTCGCCCACCACGGCCTCCACCTCGAACTGCGGATCGACCGGCAGGGCCGCATCGGCCGCGAGGATCCGGCCGGCATCGATGACATCGTCCTCGAGTCCGCGGTCACCGCGATCATGGACTTCGAGGACTCCGTGGCCACCGTCGACGGGCCGGACAAGGTCGTCGCGTACCGCACGTGGCTGCAGCTCAACGACGGCACGGCGATCGAGGAGATGAGCAAGGGCGGGCGGCAGTTCACCCGGACGCTGGCCGACGACCGCCGCTTCACTCGTCCCGACGGGACGGAGTTGCGGCTGCCGGGACGCGCGCTGATGCTGTGCCGCAACGTCGGCCACCTCATGACGACGCCCGCGGTCCTCGACGACGAGGGGCAGGAGCTGCCCGAGGGGATCCTCGACGCGCTCGTCACCAGCCTGTGCGCCATGCCCGGCCTCCGGGCCGACGCCCGGCGCGCCAACTCCCGCACCGGCTCGATCTACATCGTCAAGCCGAAGCAGCACGGCCCGGACGAGGTCGCGTTCACCTCCGACCTCTTCGCCGCCGTTGAGGACGTCCTCGGCCTGCCGCGCACCACGCTGAAGATGGGCATCATGGACGAAGAGCGGCGCACGACGGTGAACCTCGCGGCCTGCATCGCCCAGGCTGCGGACCGGATCATCTTCATCAACACCGGGTTCCTCGACCGCACCGGCGACGAGATCCACACCTCGATGGAGGCCGGGCCGATGATCCGCAAGGCCGAGATGAAGCAGGCGGCCTGGATGCGGGCCTACGAGGACTGGAACGTCGACGTCGGCATCGCGTGCGGCCTCCCCGGGCGGGCGCAGATCGGCAAGGGGATGTGGGCGAAGACGGACCTCATGGCCGAGATGGTCGCCGAGAAGATCGGGCATCCCGCCTCGGGCGCGACGACGGCGTGGGTCCCCTCCCCCACCGCGGCCACCCTGCACGCGACGCACTACCACCGCGTCGACGCCAGGGAGCGGCAGGCGGGCATCGCGGCCGGCGGGGGCCGCGCCACCCGCGACGACCTGCTGGAGATTCCCCTGGCCACCAGCACCCGCTGGAGCCCCGAGGAGCGGCAGGAGGAGGTCGACAACTCGTGCCAGTCGATCCTCGGCTATGTCGTGCGGTGGATCGATCAGGGCGTCGGTTGCTCCAAGGTGCCCGACATCACCGACACCTCGCTCATGGAGGACCGGGCCACGTGCCGCATCAGCTCGCAGATGCTCGCCAACTGGATCCGGCACGGGATCGTCTCGGAGCAGTACGTGCTGCAGTCGCTCAAGCGGATGGCGGCGGTCGTGGACGCCCAGAACGCGGGCGACCGCACCTATCGCCCGATGACGCCCCGCGAGGGCGGCTCGTTCGAGGACTCGATCGCCTGGTGCGCGGCGCGGGACCTGGTGGTCCAGGGGACGTGGTCGCCGTCGGGCTACACGGAGCCGATCCTGCATCGCAGGCGGCGCGAGTACAAGGCGCGCTACCGGCTCAGCTGAGTCCCAGATCCGCCAGATCGACCGCGTAGCGGTACTCGAGACCGGCGTCGCCGACCCGTTCGGCGGCGCCGGTTCCGCGGTCGACGACGACCGCCACCGCGACCACCTCACCCCCGGCCTCGCGCACGGCCTCGACCGCGGTGAGGGCCGAGCCGCCCGTCGTGGATGTGTCCTCGACGACCAGCACCCGCCGCCCCGCGACGTCGGTGCCCTCGATGCGACGCTGCATGCCGTGTTCCTTGGCGGACTTCCGCACGACGAAGGCGTCGAGCCGGCCGCCGGCAGCCGCGCGCGCGTGCAGCATCGCCGTCGCGACGGGGTCCGCGCCGAGGGTCAGGCCGCCGACGGCGTCGAAGTCGAGGTCCGCGACCAGCTCGTTCATGACGCGCCCCACCAGGGGCGAGGCGGCGCCGTCGAGCGTGACGCGGCGCATGTCGATGTAGTAGTCGGCCTCCTTGCCTGAGGCAAGGGTCACGCGGCCGTGCACGACGGCCAGGTCCTTGATGTGGGCGATGAGGTCGCTGCGATCGGTCATCTCGTGGTTTCCGCTTTCTCCAGGACGCCGAAGCCGACGCTGCGGTCCGGCGTGTCGATGAGGTCTTCGTGGGTGGTCAGGGTGAGCAGTGCCTGGCTGGGCACCGTATCGGGCTCGCCGGGCACCGGGTCGAGGACCCAGGACTCGTCGGCCTGGACGGTGAGTTCCGCGGGGGCGAGCACGATGCGGTAGGTGAACGTGGCGGTGGCCGTGTCGATGATCACCTCGTCGCCCTCCCGCAGCTCGAGGAGCCGCTCGAACGGCGCCCCGTTCGTCAGCCGGAGCCCTGCAATGGCCGTGTTGCCGACCTGGCCGGGCAGCGCCGTCGACGGGTACCAGCCGACGGCCTCCGTCAGCAGGCGGCCCTCGACGCCGGACACGACGGGCCATTCGACGCCGAGCGAGGGGATGCGCAGGATCCACGCTGCCTCGCCGGGCTCAGGGAGTGCGGGGACGGGGACCTGGGGGTCGGCGTCGGGTGCGTCGGGCGTCGGGGTGGGGGTCGGTGTCGCGGCGGCCCAGGAGGCGCGGAGCTCGGCGACGGTGCCGGCGGCGCGGTCGCGGGCCAGCCAGGTGGTGCCGTAGACCTGCCACGCGAGGTATCCGCCGGCGGCCAGGAGCGCCGTGACCACCGCGATGGCCACGAGCACGGCCGGGGACAGCCGACGGCGGGAGCGCGTGACACTCGCGCCGTCGGCGGCCCGCTTGGCTTCCATGCGGCCCATTCTTCCCTACCCGCCCGGGCCGGCGGACCGTCAGCCCTCGGCGACGCCCGCGGAGTCGAACGTGGCCATCTCGCTGAGGATGCGGGCCGCGGCCTGGACGGTCGGCAGCGCCAGGGCAGCGCCGGTGCCCTCGCCGAGGCGCAGGTCGAGGTCCACCAGCGGCTGGAGGTCCAGCCAGGTGAGGGCGGCCTTGATGCCGGGCTCCACGCCGGCGTGCCCCGCGATGAGGTAGCCGGTGACCGACTCGTCGAACCCGGCCGCGACGCAGGCCGCGGAGGCCGCGATGACGCCGTCGATGATGACGGGGATCCGGCGGGCCGCCGCGCCGAGGATGAAGCCCGCCAGCGCGGCGTGCTCGAGCCCGCCGACAGCCGCGAGGACTCCCAGCGGGTCCGCCGGATCCGGACGGTGAAGGGTGAGGGCGTCGTCGATGACCCGGACCTTCCTGGTCAGCATGTCGTCGTCGGCCCCCGCCCCGCGTCCGGTGACGGTCGTGACATGCAGGCGGGAGAACACGGCGATCAGCGCGCTGGCCGGCGTGGTGTTGCCGATCCCCATCTCGCCGGTGAGCAGCACGTCGGCGCCGGCGTCGATGGCCTCGTTCGCGGCCTCGATGCCGACCTCGAGGGCGGCGCGGGCCTCGTCGCGGGTGAGTGCGGGTTCGACGGTGAAGTCGCGGGTCCCTCGACACACGTTCCGGGCGCGGATCCCGGGGTGCTCGGGGACCTCGGCCGCGACGCCGACGTCGGTCACCCAGACCTCGGCCCCGACCTGACGGGCGATCGCGTTGATGGCCGCGCCGCCGGATGCGATGTTGAGCGCCATCTGGACGGTGACCTCCTGCGGCCAGGGGCTGACGCCCTGCGCGCAGACGCCGTGGTCGCCGGCGAACAGGCCGATGACCGCCCGGCCCGGGAGCGGCGGTGGGCAGGCGTCGGCGATGGCCGCGAGCCGGTTGCCGATCTCCTCCAACCGGCCGAGGCTGCCCGCCGGCTTGGTGAGGCGGAGCTGGCGAGCCTCCGCGGCGGCGAGCGCCTCGGCGGAGGCGGGGACGATGGCCGACAGGGTGTCGTCGAGCAGGGTCATGGGTGTCCTTTCGGGGATGGTTGGATGGAGCGGTGATCCTGATCCTGGGCGGCACCGCGGAGGGCCGCCGGCTGGCTGAGGCGCTGACCGGGCGCGCCGCGGTGCTGTCGCTGGCCGGCCGCACGCGCGACCCCCTGACCGCGGGCCAGGTGCGCCTGGGCGGGTTCGGCGGGGTCGAGGGCCTGCGCGGCTACCTGCGTGAGCACGGCGTGACGGCGGTCGTCGACGCCACCCACCCGTTCGCCGCCGTGATGTCGCGCAACGCCGCGGCCGCCTGCGCCGCCGAGGGCGTCGCGCTGCTGCGCCTTGTCCGCCCGAGTTGGGCGTCGCATCCGGCGGCGGGCAGCTGGCACTGGGTCGACGGGCATGGCGACGCCGCCCGCCGCGCCGCCGCCCTGGGCGCCCGGCCCTTCCTCACCGTCGGCCGCCAGCACACCGCTGACTACGTCGCCGACCTCGCCGACGCGGACGTGCTGGCCCGGGTGGCCGAGCCGCCCGTCGCGTTCCTGCCCGCGCGGTGGACGCTCGTCACCAGCCGCGGGCCGTTCACGCTGGACGGCGAGCGGGAGCTCATGGCGGCGCACGGCATCGACGTCCTCGTCGCCAAGGACGCGGGCGGTGCGCACACCGACGCGAAGTTGAGCGTGGCCGCGGAGCGGGGCACCGCCGTCGTCATGATCCGGCGGCCGGCGGCGCCCGCGGGGGTGCCCGAGGTGGCCGACGTCGCGGGCGCGCTGACCTGGCTGGGGTGAGCCGCTCATGGGTGGCCCCCGAGCTCTGCGAGGGCCGTCGCCAGGCGACGGTGGACGTCCGGGGTGCGGACGGCGAACCTGAGCCACGTCGGCCCGAGGCCGGGGAACGTCTCGCCGCGGCGGACCGCGAACCCGCGCTCGGCCAGCGGTCCGCGCAGTGAGGACGCCGACAGCGCGGTGGTGTCGGCGAGCACGAACGGCGCCCGGCCCGGGACGACGGTGAGGCCGGCGTCGGTGAGGCGGGCGGCGAGATCCTCCCGGGCGACGACGGCCTCGTCGGCCAGGCGTGCGGCCTCGGCGGTTGCGCGGGCGGAGTTGCAGGCCACGGCCGCGCGGATGGCCGGGGTGGACACCGACCAGGGTGGCTGCTGGGCGGCGAGGCGCTCGATGAGGGCGGGGTCGCCGACGACGTATCCGATCCGCAGCCCTGCCAGGCCCCAGGTCTTGGTGAGCGAACGCAGCACGAGCCGGCCGGGCATCGACGGCGCGATGAGGGTCTCCGGCTCGCCCGGCACCGCATCCATGAAGGCCTCGTCGACGACGAGTGTCGCGGCGGGGAGTGCGGCGAGGTCGTCGGCGCGGTGCAGGACGCCGGTGGGGTTCGTGGGGTTGCCGACGATCGTGAGCTCACCGGCCGGAACCTGTGAGGGGATGAGCCGGAAGCCGGTGTCGCGGCTGAGGACGTGGCGGCGGGGGTCACGGCCGGCGGCGCGGAGCGCGGCCTCGGGTTCGGTGAACTGGGGGTGGACGATGAGAGCGTCGCCGGGGAGCGCCCGTGCGATGAGGGTGAACGCCTCTGCGGCGCCCGCGACGGGTAGGACCATGGCGGGGTCGACGCCGTGGTGCGCGGCGAGGGCGTCGCGGACGGGGGTGGGGTCGGGGTAGGCGGCGAGGTCGATGTCGCCGAAGATCTCCGCCGCCAGCCAGGCCGGGGTGGTGGGGACGCGGACGTTGACGGCGAGGTCGATGAGGCCGGGGGCGAGGTCGCGGTCCCCGTGGTGCAGCAGGTCCGGCTCCGGCCCCGGCGGGGGGTTGGGTTTGAGCAGATGGCACGACTCAACGTCGAAATCGGGCCGTGTTAGCGCTCTCGTCCGCGTCGAGTCGTGCCATCTGCTCAAACCATCACCGGCACCGAGCGCGGGATAGCGGTGGACGGCGTCGGCGAAGCGCTGGGCCAACCGGGGGTGGCCCGCCCAGTGAACGTGGAGGTAAGACGCGTGCAGGGTCTCCCCCGCGACACCGTCGGCTCGCCCGTCCAGCAGCCACGCCGGGCCGACGGCGCCCTCGGCCCCAGCCTCCCCGGCGCCGCCATGCCCACCAGCGCCCACCGTCGTGCGGTGGAATTCGTGCCCGGTGACCTCCTCCCCCGGCCTGCCCAGCAGCGTGGGCCGATCCGACACCGCGACCCGGTAGCCCATCGTCAACCGCGGACCCATCGCCGCGTCCGCCTCGACGGCGCCCACCATCGGCCGCCCGTCCAGGCTGCGGCACAGGTACAGCAGCCCCGCGCACTCCGCGACCGTCGGCATCCCGCCCTCGACCGCCGCACGGATCTCCGCCGCCAACGCCTCGTTGGCCGCCAACTCGCCGGCGTACACCTCCGGGAACCCTCCGCCGAGCCACAGCCCGGCAGTCCCCTCGGGCAGCGCGGAATCCACGAGCGGGTCGAACTCCACCACGCGACACCCGGCCGCCTCCAACAGCTCGTCGGTCTCCGGGTACCGGAACGTGAACGCCCGCCCCCCGGCCACCGCCAGCACCGGCCGCCGATCCGACGGCGGCGACACCTCCCGCGCCGGATCCCACGCCACGACGTCCAGCGCCGGCGCCCCCGCGGCCACCGCCAGCAACGCCGCCACGTCCACGTGCGCGGCCACCACGTCGCCCATCGCCGCGACCCTCGAGTCGTCGCGTTCCGCCACCGGCACCAGCCCCAGGTGCCGCGACGGCGCCTCGATATCCAACGCCTTCGGCAGCACCCCCAGCACCGGCAGCCCCACCTCCTCGACGGCGGCGCGGGCCTCCGCGGCGTGCCGAACGCTCCCCACCTGGTTGAGGATCACCCCCGCCACGCGCACGCGGGGATCGAACCGCGCCATCCCCAGCGCCACCGCGCCGACGCTCCGCGACGTGTGCCGGGCGTCGATCACCAGCACCACGGGCGCGTCCAGCAGCCGGGCTACGTGCGCCGTCGACCCGAACCCGCCGGTGCCGAGGCGTCCGTCGAACAGCCCCATCACGCCCTCGATCACCGCGACATCCGCACCCGCCGCACCGTGCGCGAACAGCGCCCCGATCCGCTCCTCGCCGCATAGGAAAGGATCGAGGTTCCGGCCCGGCCGGCCGGTGGCGAGGCCGTGGTAGCCGGGATCGATGTAGTCCGGCCCCACCTTGAACGGCGCCACCTCCAGCCCGCGCGCCCGCAGCGCGGCCATCAGCCCGGTGGCCACCGTCGTCTTGCCCTGCCCCGACGACGGCGCCGCGATCACCAGCCGGCTCACCATTCGATACCCGCCTGACCGCGCTGGCCCTGCTGGAAGGGGTGCTTGACGAGGGCCATCTCGGTGACGAGGTCCGCGGCCTCGATCAGCTCCTGCGGGCACCGTCGGCCCGTGATCACCACGTGCTGGCTCCCCGGCCGCGACCCCAGCGCCTCCACCACCTCGGCGACGTCGATCCAGCCCCACGCCAGCGGATAGGTGAACTCGTCGAGCAGCCAGAACCGGTGCCGCTCCTCCGCCAGGCCCTCGCGGATGCTGCGCCAGCCCTCCCGGGCCTGCTCGGCCGGGTCGACGGCGGTGTGTGCCCGCGACCACGACCAGCCGGTGCCCATCTTCTCCCACGTCAGCCCGCCGCGCTCCGGCAGCGAGGCGAACGCCTCCTGTTCCCCGGTGCGCCACTTGGCGGACTTCACGAACTGGTAGACGCCCACATCCCAGCCCTGCGCCCACGAGCGCAGCGCCATCCCGAGGGCGGCGGTGGTCTTGCCCTTGCCGTCGCCGGTGTGGACCGCGACGATCGGCCGCTGCCGCAGCTCGCGCGTGGTGGGCGCGCTCACCGCGACCCCTCCACGAGGTGCCCCCAGCTGACGACGGCGCGCGCGGGCGTCCAGCCCAGCAGGCGGCCGATGGGCGCGGCGTGCTCGTGGTGCAGCCGGGCGAGCTGCCCGCCCCACCGTCGGTACGCCGCGACGCACACCTCCTCGGCTTCCACTGTCACCCCGTGCACGACGATCCGGCCCCCGGCCGGCAACGCGTCGACGGCCCGCTCCACCAGCGACGATGTCGCTCCCCCGCCGATGAACACCGCGTCCGGCCGGGGCAGGCCATCCAGCGCGTCCGCGACACCGGACTCCACCAGCCGCACCGCCCCCGCCGGCGCCAGCCGGGCCGCGTTCGCCGCGACCCTCGCCGCCCGCTCCGGCACCCGTTCGACGGCGACCGCCCGGGCCCCGTCGGCCGCCCGGCACCACTCGATGGCCACCGAGCCGGCCCCCGCGCCGAGGTCCCACAGCAGCTCCCCGGCCCGCGGGCGGAGCAGCGCCAGCGCGCATGCGCGGATGTGCCGCTTCGTGATGAGGCCGTCGTGTTCGAAGACATCGTCGGGGAGGCCGGGCGTGCGGCCGAGGAGGGCGCCGTCGGGGTCGGTGATCATGAGCGGGATCCTTCCGGGAGGAGCGCGACGAGCTGGTCGAGGTCGCGGGGGGCGCCGGGCAGGCCGAGGCGCGCGGCCAGCTCCAACGGCCAGGGGCGGCGGAGGTGGGCATCGCGGAGGAGGACCTCGTCGCCGAGCAGCGACGGCGGCCCCTGCGCCACGCGGCCTTCCACCACCACGGCCACCTCGTCTGCCCAGGCCAGGGCGAGGTCGACGTCGTGGGTGGCCAGCACGATGCCCGCGTCCAGGCCGGCCAGGGTGGCCAGCAGGTCGGCCACCCCGGCGGGGTCGAGACCCGCCGTCGGCTCGTCGAGCAGCAGCAGGTCGGGGCGCATCGCCACCGCTCCGGCCAACGCCACGCGCTTGCGCTCGCCGAAGCTCAGCTGGTGCGTGGGGCGGGCGGCGAGGTGGGCGATGCCGAGCAGCGCGAGGGCCTGATCGGTGCGGGCGCGGGCGTCGTCGTCGCTGAGTCCGAGGTTGAGCGGGCCGAAGGAGACGTCCTGGGTGACATCGGCGGAGAAGAGCTGGTCGTCGGGGTCCTGGAGCACCAGCTGGACGCGACGGCGGTGCGCCCGCAGCGCGGCCCGAGAGTGGGCGAGCGGCTGCCCGTCGAGCGTGACCCGGCCGTCGGTGGGACGCAGCGCCCCGGCCAGGCACTGCAGCAGGGTGGTCTTGCCCGAGCCGTTGGCCCCGAGCAGCGCGACCCGTCGCCCGGGGGCGGCCGTGAGGTTCGCCCCCGTCAACACCGCCGGCCCGCCCGGATATCCGACGACGACCCCCTCGGCCCGCAGCATCACGCCACCGCCCAACAGGCCAGCCAGATACCCACGACGAGGGCCGCGCCCGCTCCCAGGCCCCAGCCGCCGGCGCGGCCCACGGGCCGCAGCGTCGGCAGCGACTCCTCATAGCCGCGCAACTCCAGGCCCGCCTGCAGCCGGGTGGCGCGGCGCCAGCTCGTCAGCAGGACGGTGCCGACGCCGTCGACCGCGGACCGGAACCGGCGCCGGAGCGGCGCATCGCCCCCGAGCCGGGCGGCCTGCGCCGCCTGCAGCGCCAGCGCACTGCTGAGCAGCACGAACAGCAGCCGGTACATCAGCTCGGCGATCTCCAGCAGCGGGCCGGGGATGCCGCGACGGTGCAGCCAGCCCAGCACGTCGACCATCGGCGTGGTGGTGGCCAGCAGCAGGACGGCCAGGGTCCCCGCGACGCCGTGCGCGAGCATCTCCGCCGCCCTGAGCCCGCCGTCGGCGGTGACGCGCAGCCCGTCGCCAACCTCGACGGCCAGCGGCAGCGCGCCCACGACGAGGAACGCCAGCGGGGGCAGCGCGACGGCGCCCACCAAGCCGGGCCGGATGCGGGCCGGGCCGAGCATGAGGGTCAGCGACACCCCCGCCACGAGCAGGCTCCCCGGCCAGGCCGGGGTCAGGAGCGCAGTCAGCACCAGCACGGCGGCAAGCCCCACCTTGTGCCCGACGGCGATCCCCCGCCACGGCCCGGCCCAGGCGGCGTCGTCGACGGCGGTGACGTGGGCGCTCACGACGGGCGCCGCCCCGTCAACCGGCCGAGGACGAAGCCCAGCAGGATCCCGCCCAGGCCCGCCTGGAGGGCGAAGAGCCCCGACTCGAGCTCCGCGCTCCCCGGCCGGAACAGCGGCTCGAGCCACGGCACGCCACCGGTCAGCTCCCCCGCGGCGGCGTCGGAGCCGACGAACTCGGCCCCCGTCGGGGCCAGCGCCAGGCTGCCGAGGTACACCCCCACGATGGAGACGACGAGCGCCAGCCCGATCCACACGTCGCGACGGCTAAACACCCGCGTCCTCCCTGAGCAGACCCAGCCGGGCCAACTCCGGGCGCGCCGCACGCGTCAGGAACCCGACCAGCAGCACCCCCAGCAGCCCCTCGGCGACCGCCAGCGGGACCTGCGTCACCGCGAACAGCGCGAGGAACTTCACCAGCGCGCCCCCCAGCCCGCTCACCGGGTCCGGATACGCCAGCGCCAGCTGCAGCGACGTCACGGCGTACGTGGCCATGTTCGCCACCGCCATCGCCAGGAACACCGACGCCCACAGCGGGGCCGACAGCCGCGACACCGCCCGGTAGACCCCGAACGCCGCCCACGGCCCGACGATCGCCATCGAGAACACGTTCGCCCCGAGCGTGGTCAGCCCGCCGTGCGCGAGCAGCGTCGCCTGGAACAGCAACACCAGTGTGCCGAGGAACGCCATCACCGGCGGCCTGAGCAGCACCGCCCCCAGACCCGTCCCCGTCGGGTGCGACGAGCTACCGCTGATCGAGGGCAGCTTCAGCGCGCTCACCACCAGCGTGAACGCCCCCGCTGCGGCGAGGATCAGCTTGCGTTCCGGGTGCTTCCGCACCGTGGTGAGCACGGCGCGGGCGCCGTGCACGACGAACGGGGTGGACGCAGCCAGCCAGGCCGCGCAGTGCAACGGGGGAAGCATCCCCTCGGCGATGTGCATCGCTGTCTCAGGTCCCTTCGCCCGGGATGACGCGTCCCGGGCAGTCGGCCGTGAGGGTCCAGTTCCTGACTTCCCGCCCGACGGCGGTCCACAGTGGCGCGACCGTGCCGGCTGGTTCCGGCTTCCTGGTCCCCTCGCGGTGTGAATGTGTGGGGCCAGTCAACCAGAGCCCTGCGTCTCCCGCTATTGCGGGGTCCACTACGGTGGACGGCGTGCGCTACGACTACCTGACCGACGGCTCCGACATCTACCGCGAATCCTTCCGGATCATCCGCGAGGAGACCGATCTCGCCCGCTTCCCCGACGACGTGGCCCGCGTCGTCGTGCGCATGGTCCACGCGGCCGGGGCGCCGGACGTCGCCGACGACGTGGCCTTCACCCCGGGCGTCGTGGCCGCCGCCAACGTCGCGCTGCGGGCCGGAGCACCGATCCTCTGCGACTCCTCCATGGTGGCCACGGGCATCATCCGATCGCGTCTCCCCCGCGACAACGACGTCGTCTGCCACATCAAGGACCCCAGCCTGGCGGCGCTGGCCGCCGAGAAGTCCATGACCAAGACCATGGCCGCGATCGACCTGTGGCTCCCCCGCCTCGACGGTGCCGTCGTCGCCATCGGCAACGCCCCGACGGCCCTGTTCCGGTTGCTCGAGGTGGTCGCGGAGACCGGCGTGAAACCGGCCGCGGTGATCGGCATCCCCGTCGGCTTCGTCGGTGCCGCCGAGTCCAAGCAGGCTCTCGCCGACAACGACCTGGGCCTCGAGTACCTCGTCGTCCACGGCCGACGGGGCGGCTCGGCCCTCACCGTCGCCGCCGTCAACGCCATCGCCAGCACCGACGAGCTGACCAACACCTCGCGCCAGGCCTGAGAATCGCCTACGAGTCCCCTGCCACGACTACGCTGAGGCGCATGCCCGCCCGCCGCCACGCACCCCGCGACGAGGTGGTGTACAAGAACCGCTACGTCGGCAGGGTGGAATACCACACCAGCCGCACCAGCTTCGGCGACGCCTCGATGGTGTCCTACCGGTTCCCCTGCCAGGTGCCGCAGAAGACGAGTCCAGACTTCGTGCTCGTCCACGGCATCGGCGTCTCTGCCCGGTCGTACGGACCGACGGCGGTGGAACTCGCCAACCACGGCGACGTCCACCTCATCGACCTGGCCGGCTACGGCCGCTCACCGCGCCCGGACCGCGACCTGACCATCGCGGAACACGCCGCGCTCGTCGGCAGGTTCCTCGCGGAGAAGGACCTCGACCACCCCGTGGTGGTCGGGCACTCGATGGGGGCCCAGGTGGTGGCGCAGTTGGCGGCCGACTATCCCGACGAGGTCGATCACATCGTGCTCATCGCGCCTGTCGTGACGCCGACGGCGAGGTCGCTTGCGAAGGTGGCAGGGCTGCTGCTCGCCAACGGGTTGAAGGAGCCCCCGCAGGTCGCGGCGATGGCGATCTACGACTATCTGTTCCGAGCCGGGGTGCCGTACATGGTCCAGCAGACCCCGCACCTGCTTCAGATGGATATGGAACTGGTCGCGGGGCGGATCGACGCGAAGACCCTGGTGCTCTGCGGGCTCGACGACCCCATCGTTCCCCTCGACTGGGCCGAGAAATTGGCGGGCACGTTCAAGCACGGCTGGTTCGCAACGGTGCCGGGGCCGCACGCCACGATGTTCGCGTCGCCGAAGCTGATCGCCGACCTGATCGACGAGCACGCCCACCGCTGAACGCGAGCCCCCACCGACAGAAGCGATCAGAAGTGATGCCGAGGTCCCCCCAAGACCTCGGCATATCCGCAGTCTCACGACATTCCCCGGCACACGCATCCAGGACGGTACGAAAGTACCCTGGCCGTCCCCGCCCGAGTCGACGGCGGCAGGCTCCCCCCTAGGATGACCGGGTGGGACGGAAAGCACTCTCGAGCGGCGCGCTGGAGGTCCTCATCGCGCTCGTGATCATCACGGTTGAGTTTCTCGCCCCGCGCGCCCGCCTCGTCCTCACACCCGAGATCGTGGCCCTCGACGTCGCGGCCTTCGTCACGGTGGTGGTCGCGGTCCGCTGGCCGAAGGGCGGCGCCGCGCTCACTGTCGTCATGGCCATCACGGCGGCGGCCGTCGACGAGAACTCCCTCGGCTTCTGGGGTTACCTCCTCATGCTCCCGGTCGTCGCTGCTCTGCGGACCGGCCGCTGGGCACAGGCCGCCGTCATGGCGGCAACCGTGTTCATCACGTCCGTGACCGCCACCGCCCGCAAGCTCGGGGAGGAGTTCGACGCATTCGAGGTGATCCTCGGGTGGCTGGCGCTGGATGCGGTGTTCGTGCTCGTCGGGCTGGGACTCAATGCGGTGTCCCGGAATGCCGCCGAGGCCGAGGCCAGGCGCCAGCAGGATCTGAGGCTCCGGGCCACACTCGACCTGCACGACTCGGTGGCCCGCGAACTGACTCTGATCTCGATGGAGGCGGACGCTGCGTACCAGGCCGGCGGGGCACCGCCCGAGACGCTTGCCGCCTTGTCCGAGCGTGCCCGCAACGCCGGGGCCGCCCTCCGCGACACCATCCGCATGATGCAGATCGGCGAAGCCGCCGGACCAGATGCCGGATTCGCCGAGACGCTCGGCCAGGAGATCCGGGTCCTCAAGCGGCGAGGCCATGAGGTCAGCGCCTCCGGTGACCTGACCCCCGCCCTGCCGGTCGCAGTCGATCGTGCGCTCGCCCAGATCGTCCGGGAAGCTCTCCACAACGTGGCCAAGCACGGCACAAGACACGGCCATTGCACCATCGTGGGCGAACTGTCCGCCGTCGACTACCAGCTGGTCATCGCCAACCAGATGGCTTCCGAGCAGATCCCCGGTACCGGGCTCGGTACCCTCGGCATGCGCCATCGCGCCACTCTCGCGGGCGGGACGCTCCACCTGGCGTCGGCGAACGGCACGTGGACCTGTCTGGTGGAGATGCCGCTGGCGGCGAGGCAGCTCCAGGCATGATCACGGTCGGAATCTGCGACGACGACGCCCTCGTCCTCAGCTATCTCACGAGCACTCTCTCCCGCGTCGACGACATCGCCGTGGTCCACCAATGCGCCGGTGGGCATGAGGCGCTGGCCGCCTCCCCCGTCGACATATGGCTGATGGACATCCGGATGCCGGGCATCTCCGGAGTGCAGGCCTGCCGGTCGCTGACCTCCCGCCCCAACCCGCCGCGCGTCCTGCTGCTCACCAGCCTCAGCACCACGACCCTCCCCGAGGCCATCGCGGCCGGGGCCAGCGGCTTCCTGTACAAGGACACGCCCGGCAAGGCGCTCGCGGCCGCCATCAGGACCGCCCACAGCGGGATCTTCGTCCACTCACCCGACGCGGCGCGCGCCCTCACCACCCGTGTGACCAGCCGGGAACCAGCTCCCGACGGTGTGTTGCGCGACGCCGTCGACCACGAGCTGATCCGCGCCATCAACGCGGGCCGCAGCTACGACCAGATGGCCGAGACGCTGGGGATGTCCGTCTCGGGTGTGAAGAAGCGCGTAGGCATCCTCATGAAGCGCGCGGGCGTGACCAGCCGCCCCCAACTGATGGCCCAGTCCGCCTCGTGGGGCATCAGCCCGGTCCCCGGCACAGCGCACACCTCGAAGGACCGCTGACATGGCGCGCCGCGGGCAACTCGACGCCTCCAAGCTGCGGCCCGGTTGGACCACCGGCGCCTGCGCCACCGCCGCCGCGACCGCGGCCTACGAGGCCCTGCTCACCGGCGAGTTCCCGGACCCTGTGGAGGTCGAGCTGCCCCAGGGTCGCCGGCCGTCGTTTGCCCTGACCCTCGAGCAGGTGACCGACGGTGTCGCGATGGCCGCCGTGACCAAGGACGCCGGCGACGACCCCGACGTCACCCACAGCGCACTCGTCCGCGCCTGGGTGCGCCCCGGCCCGCCGGGCTCGGGCGTGCGGTTCGTCGGCGGACCCGGCGTGGGCACCGTCACGCTGCCCGGGCTCCCGCTCCCTGTGGGCGAGCCGGCCATCAATCCCGCGCCACGGGCGATGATCACGGCGAACCTCTCCGCCGTGGCTCGCCGACACGGCGTGCCCCTCGACCTCGAGGTGACCATCGGGGTCGACGACGGCGAGGCCCTTGCGCGGCACACGTGGAACCCGCGCATCGGCATCGTCGGGGGGATCTCCATCCTCGGCACCACCGGCGTCGTGGTCCCCTACTCCTGCTCCGCGTGGATCGACTCGATCCGGCGCGGCGTCGACGTCGCCCGCGCCGCCGGCCTGCAGCACCTGGCCGCCTGCACCGGGTCGACGTCGGAGCGCGTCGTCGCCGAGCTGTTTGGCCTGCCAGAGCTGGCGCTGCTGGACATGGGTGACTTCGCCGGCGCCGTGCTCAAGTACGTCTCCCGGCACCCCGTCGAACGCCTCACGATTTGCGGAGGGTTCGCCAAGCTCACCAAGCTCGCCGCCGGACACCTCGACCTGCACTCCCACCGCACCCAGGTGGACCTGTCCCACCTCGCGGGCCTGGCCATCGAGGCAGGCGCCGGAGAGGCGCTCGCCACGGCGATCCGTGCCGCCAACACCGCGGCAGAGGCCCTCGGCCTGGCCGAAGGAGACGGCATCCCGCTGGGCGACGCCGTCGCCACCGCGGCCCGCGATCACGCCCTCACCGTCCTGCGCGGCTCTCCCGTGGCGGTCGACGTCATCTGCATCGATCGGGGCGGCGCCATCGTCGGCAACTCGGCTTGATGAGGGATGCGGCACGTCGGTCCGGTGAATAATGGATGCCAGGCGTGCTCGTGTCGCCTCTTCCTCGCGGCCAGGCCGCGGGTCGAAGTGCCGCCGGGCCCGAGGACAGCGTCCGCCGTCGGCACCTCAGCGGAGGAGGGCGATGTCTCCCCAGGAACGGATCCAGCAGCGCCGCCGGTACCTGATGTGCCGGCCGGACTACTTCACGGTCAGCTACGAGATCAATCCGTGGATGAACAGCATGCGCGCGACCGACACAGCCAAGGCGGTTCGGCAGTGGCAGGAACTCCACGACACCTACCTCAGGCTCGGGCACGAGGTCGACCTCATCGAGCCCATCCCCGGCCTGGACGACATGGTCTACACGGCCAACGGCGGGCTCGCCATCGACGGCGTGGCCCTGGGCGCCCGATTCGCCGTCGGCGAGCGTCGGGGTGAGGAGCGCCCGTTCCGGGAGTGGTTCGCGGCCCACGGATTCGACGTCGTCGAACCGGTCGCGACGCAGGAGGGCGAGGGTGACCTCCTGCTGGTGGGCGAGACGATCCTCGCCGGCTACGGCTTCCGGTCCCAGCTGGACAGCCACGCCGAGGTGGCGGACGTGTTCGGGCGCGAGGTCGTCTCGCTGCGGCTGGTCGACCCGAGCTACTACCACCTCGACACGGCCGTCTGCGTCCTCGACCCGGTGCAGGGCCCGGGCGGCGTCGAGCGGGCCAACATCGCCTACCTGCCGTCGGCCTTTGACGAGCGCGGCCAAGGCGAGCTGCTGGAGCGGTTCCCGGACGCGATCCGCGTGCCTGCCGCCGATCCCGCGAGCCTCGAGCTGAACGCGGTCAGCGACGGCCGCAACGTCGTTCTCTCGCCGCCCGTCACCAGCCTCGACGCCCAGCTGCGCGAACGCGGCTACCACCCGATCCACGTCGACGTGTCCGAGCTGCACCTCGGCGGCGGCGGGATCAAGTGCTGCACCCTGACCCTGCGAGGAGGCACATCGTGAACACGACGACAGATGCGCTCACCGTGACGGCCCGCCTCATCCACGACGAGGGCGAGCACCTGGCGCGCAACTACGACCCGTTGCCGGTGGTCGTGTCGAGCGCGGAGGACGTGTGGGTGACCGACGTCGAGGGCAGGCGCTACCTCGACCTGCTGTCGGCGTACTCGGCGCTCAACTTCAGGCACCGGCACCCCGAGCTGGTCGCAGCGGCCGTCGACCAGATCGGCCGGCTCACCCTGACCAGCCGGGCGTTCCACAACGACCGCCTCGGCGACTTCGCCGCCGCCCTGGCGGAGCTGTGCGGCAAGGACCTCGTCCTGCCGATGAACACCGGGGCGGAAGCCGTGGAGACCGGCATCAAGGCCGCCCGCGCCTGGGCGTACCGGGTCAAGGGGGTGCCCGCCGACGCGGCGCGGATCGTCGTGGCCGCGGGCAACTTCCACGGCCGCACCACCACCATCGTGGGGTTCAGCGACGACCCGCTTGCCAGGGACGGGTTCGGGCCGCCCACCCCCGGTTTCGACATCGTGGCGTACGGCGACGCGGGCGCGATCGAGGCGGCCATCAACGACAACACCGCGGCCGTGCTCATCGAGCCCATCCAGGGCGAGGCCGGCGTCATCATCCCGCCTGAGGGGTACCTGCGGGCCGTCCGCGAGCTGTGCACGCGGCACAACGTGCTGTTCATCGCCGACGAGATCCAGTCTGGCCTGGGCCGGGTGGGGACGACGTTCGCGTGCGACCGCGAAGGCGTCGTCCCCGACCTCTACTTGCTGGGCAAGGCGCTGGGCGGGGGCATCCTGCCGGTGTCGGCGGTGGTCGGTGACCGCGACGTTCTCGGCGTGTTCCGGCCCGGCGAGCACGGGTCGACGTTCGGCGGTAACCCGCTAGCCGCGGCGGTCGGGCTGCGTGTGGTGGAGTTGCTTGGCACCGGCGAGTTCCAGGAGCGCGCGACAGCCCTCGGGCATCACCTCAAGGGCCTCCTCGACGAGCTGCTGGGCCACGGCCTGACCGAGGTCCGGGTGGCCGGCCTCTGGGCAGGGGTCGACGTCGAGGCGTCGCGCGGCACGGGCCGCGACGTGGCGCTGAGGCTGCTGGAGCGCGGTGTGCTGGTCAAGGACACCCACGGCCAGACCGTCCGCATCGCACCGCCGCTGACGATCCAGGCGGCCGACCTGGGCTGGGCCGTCGAGCAGCTGAGGCTGGTCCTCCAGGCGCCATGACCGGTGACCTACGCACATCTTCCTGGGGGGACTTATCTGTGCATATGCACGGATGAGTCCCCCCAGGAAGATGTCGGAAGAGCAGTGCGCTGTGATCAGGGGGTCGGATCGGGTTCGGACAGGGCCGCCACGATCGCGTCCCGGACATCTCGCGTGCGACGGGGCTCCCGGTTCCCGACGACGCCGACCGTCACGCCCCGCACCTCCGCCGTCGCCGGCGTCCACGCCGAACCGCCGCGGGCGTCGTCGGCCCGCACGCAGAAGGTGTGCCTGAGCTCCGCTCCCTCCGCGACCCTCGCGTTCACCTCCGGCGAATCCGTGGCCGCCATCACGTACCAGGTGCCGTCGAGGTCGGCATCGTCGAACTCCCGCGCCAGCCAGGTCAGCCGGCCGGCGTCGGCAAGGGCCTCCACGGCCCGCGTGACCGACGGCGCCACCACCCGCACGCGGGCGCCCGACTCCACCAGCCGCGACACCCGCCGGCTGGCCACCTTCCCTCCGCCCACGACGAGCACGTCGCGACCGCCGAGCATCAACCCCGCCAGGTAGGCCGGCGACCCGCCCTCCGACACCGGAAGCGTCTCCCGGTACCGCTCCGCGACCACGTCCGCCAGAGCCGCGCAGGCCCCGATCACGTCGGCCACCCGCACCTCTGCGTCCGGGTGTGCCCCCTGCCACTCGGCGGCCTGCTCGCGCGTCCAGCCCTTGAGCCGGCCCGCGAACAGCCAGTGCCCCATGACGACGATGCGCCGCGCGCCGTGCGCGTAGGCCCGGTCCAGCACCTCCGGCAGCGACGGCCGGGTCACCTGGATGAACGCGGACTCCACGTCGGCCCACCCGCCGCGCTCGTAGAGCAGCCGCGCCACCCGGAGGTGGTCGGCGTTCGCCTCGGGCACCAGCGCGCCCCGCCCGACGAACACCACCGTCGTCTCGGACGGATCCCACTCCCCCGCGGCTTCCGTCAGCCGCGCCTCGACGGCCTCGATCAGCCGCGGCTCCGGGCCCAGGTGCCGCGCGTACTCCACCCGGCTGCCGGGTACCCGCGCCGTCGCCTCGGCGATGAACTGCGGGATGTCGGAGCGGACGTGGCCGCCGGTGCCGAGCATGAGGGGCACGACGACGGCGCGGCGCCCGCCGTCGGCCAGTGACGCCACCAGCGCGTCGGTGATGGTGGGCTGGGCCAGCTCGACGTAGCCGACCGTGACCGGGACGCCGGGCAGCCGCTCCGCGACGAGCCCGGCCAGCTCCTCGCACTGCGCCACGCCCTCGCCCACGCGGGTGCCGTGGGCCGCGATGATCAGCGGCACGCTCATGCGTCCACCTCCTCCACCGTGTCCGGCATCCACTGGTAGTCCCGCGGGGTGACGATCAGCCGCCGCCCGCCGCCCGAGGTGACGAACCTCGTCGTCGACGATCCCACCACCACCAGCGAGTTCATGTCCACCCACTCGGGCTGGAACTCGGCCAGCGTGCTCATGATCACCTTCTGCCGCGGGCGGCACGCCTGCTGCACCACCGCGACGGGGGTCTCCGGCGAGCGGTGAGCGCCGAGGATTTCGAGCGCGCGCGGGAGGTGGGCCGTGCGGGTGCGCGACCGGGGATTGTAGAGCGCGACCACGAAATCGCCGACGGCGGCGCCCTGCAGCCGCCGCTCGATGTTGGGCCACGGGGTGTGGAGGTCGGATAGGGAGATGGTGGCGTGGTCGTGGCCGAGCGGCGCGCCGAGGATCGCGGACACGGCGAGGCTGGCGGTCACGCCGGGCACGATGTCGACGTCGATCCCGTCGGTGCCCTGCTCCAGGACGGGGCTGGCCATGGCGTAGACGGCGGGGTCGCCGCCGCAGACCAGGGCCACGTTCTCGCCGGCGCGCGCGGCCTCGATCGCGGCGGAGGTGCGCGCCTCCTCCGTGCCCATCTTGGAGGCCATGACGCGGACGCCGGGGCGGATGAGGTCGCGGATCTGCTTGACATAGGGACCGTAGCCGACCACGAACGTCGCCTGCTGGAGGCGCTCCTTGGCTCGCGGGGTGAGGAGGTCGCGGACGCCGGGGCCTAGCCCCACCACGCTGAGCCGCCCGCGGGCGGGGATCCGGCCGACGGCGCACGTCGCGTCGGTACTGCGTTGTTTGGCCACGATCAGCTCGGCGCCGTGCGCGAGGACGGACGCCTCGGCCACCGACGGCGTGCCGACGTGCCCCTCCACCATCGCGCTGGGCGTCGGGACGGGTTGGGCGGCGAGCTCGTCGGCCGGGTAGTCGATGAGCTTCACGCCAAGCTGCTTGACCAACTGGAGCAGCCCGATCTCGCCGGCCTTGAGGTCGACGGTGGTGAGGGCGGCGACGGACTCGAGGGCGAGGCCGTGGTCGGCGAGGGTGCGCTCGAGGAGGTCGCGGAGGTGTGCCACGTCCGTGCCGCTGTTGCAGCCCATCCCGACGACGAGGCTCTTCGGGTGGAGGACGACTACGCCCCTCGATTCGTGCGGCTTCGGGGCCTCATCCCCACCGCTGGCTGAGTTGGCGCGGGTCCCCTTCCCGCTGGCTGAGGTGGCGCGGGCCCCCTCCCCGCTGGCTGAGGTGGCGCGGGTCCCCTTCCCGATGGCTGAGGTGGCGCGGAGCGCCCTCGAAGCCTCAGAAACGCTGGCCTCACGCCCCACCGGAGTCGCGCTGAACGGTTGCGCTTCATAGGCTTCGAGGCCGCTTCGCGGCACCTCAGCCAGCGGAGAGGGTTGCGATTCATAGGCTTCGAGGCCGCTCCGCGGCACCTCAGCCAGCGAATCGGTCACGACGATCGTCGCAACTGGGTCCTCGGCGTCCGCCGACACGTTGGCGGGCAGCGGAGGCAGCGGCCACGGCTGCGACTTCTCCACCCGCACGGGGCGACCGTCGAGGATGGCCCTCGTCACGCCCGCGACGTCACCGCGGTACGCCCACCCGAGCGTGTCGAGGGCCGGGATGTTGAGCGCATCGGTGGCGGTGGTGAGCACAGGCGTGCCCCCCGTCGCCTCGGCGATGCGCCTGGCCAGGTCGTTGGCGCCGCCCGCGTGCCCGCCCACGAGCGGAACCGCGAACCGGCCGGCCTCGTCGACCACCACCACGCCCGGGTCTTGACTCTTGTCCGCGAGCAGCGGGGCCAGGATCCGGGCGGTGGCGCCGAGCGCGAGGTGGGAGACGATGAGGTCGCACTCCTGCCACGCCCGCACCAGTCCCTCCGCGGCCGGGCCGTCGTAGCGGCGGGTGGGGGCGCCGAGGACGACGTCGATCGCGTCGGCGTGCCGGCGCGCGGCCTCGGAGTTGGTCACCTGCCCGACCACCGGGCCGTCGGCGTCGCGCTCCGCGGGTGCGGAGTCGTCGAGGATGAGCACCACGTTCGGCTCCGCGACCTCGGCGACGGCGGCCTCCTCGGCGGTCAGCTCGCGCACCCGCTGATCCGGCTCCCCGAGCCGCTCCGCGACCACGTAGCGCCGCGACCATCCCTCGAGCGCCGCGGCCAGCTCGCGGACCCCGGCGCCGGGCCCGGTCAGCACCGCAACCTTGGGGTGCCGCCGCGCCGCTGCCACGGCGTCGTCGATGGGGCGGCCGTGGGCGGAGACCACGACGGCGTCGTCCCAGGGCAGCGCGACGGCGGCGAACGCGGCCGCCACCGAACTGACCGCCGGCGTCACCGCGAGGTCAAGGCCCTCCTCGCGAAGGCGGCGGACGATGCCGTGGAATCCGGGGTCGCCGCTGGCCAGCACCAGTGCGTCGTCGCCGTCGGGCAGGGCCTTCAGCCGTTCCACGGCGGGGCTGAGCGCGCCGAGCACGACGCGCCGCTCGTCGGGCACGCCGAGGGCGTCGAGGTGGCGCCGCCCGCCGACGACGAGCGCCACCCGTCTCGCGAGACTGCGGGTGGCCGGCGAGATCTCGCCGAGGTAGCCGTGCACGTGGATCATCGGTCCTCCTCCAGGACGCCGCGGGTGCCGTGGGCGCGCAGGTCCGCTTGCGCCTCGGGTTCGGCCGCGCGGTACTCGTGCCGGAAGCCGGGGTGGTACAGGTGGCTGCGGGTCGCGAGGGGGCCCTCGGCGAGCGCCGGCCCGACGAGCACGACGGTGTGCTTCCACAGCTTGTGCTCGCGCATGGTCTGGGACAGGTCTTTCAGCTCGCAGCGCAGCATCAGCTCGTCGGGCCAGGACACCTGGTAGCCGACGATGCAGGGCGTCTCGGGTGGGTAGCCGCCGGCGAGCAGCTCCTCCTGGAGCGCCTTGTTGCGGGCGGCCGACAGGTAGAGCGCCATGGTGGTGCCGTGGGCGGCGAACCCGCGGACGGTCTCGCGCGGCGGCATCGGGGTGCGGCCGCCCTCGAGGCGGGTGAGGACCAGGCTCTGCGACACCTCCGGCACCGTCAGCTCGACCTCCATCCGCGCGGCCGCGGCCGAGTAGGCGGAGACGCCCGGGACGGACTCGAACTCGAGGCCCAGGCTGCGGATGAGGTCGCGCTGCTCGGCGGTGGCGCCGTAGATGGCCGGGTCGCCGGTGTGGACGCGGGCCACGAGCAGGCCCTCGTCGCGGGCGCGGCGGTAGAGCGGCTCGATGTCCTCCAGCGAGGCGGACGCGGAGTCGACGAGCTCGGCCCCCGGCTTGGCGCCCGCGACGATCCCGGGGTGGACCAGGCTGGATGCCCAGATGATGATGTCGGCCTCCGCGATGACGCGGGCGCCGCGGACGGTGATGAGGTCGGCCGCACCGGGGCCTGCCCCGACGAAGACCACCTTGCCGCTCACAGGCGGCCCCCCGTCGTCGAGCGGGTGGGGGCCGCCAGGACGGTGGAGAAGTAGGGGGCTGACTCGCCGTCGGCCAGGTCCGACAGGCGGACGAGTCGCTCGTTGGGCAAGGAGACGTCGACACCCATGACGGCGTCACGGTCCTCGGAGCGCAGCAGTTCCGCGACCTCCGGGAGGCGCCGTCCGCCCTTGTAGGCGACGGTGGAGTCGGCCACGGCGAGCGCCTCGCGGAGGCGGTTCATCCCGGCGGTCACCGGGACGAGAGCGAGCACTTCCTGGCCCTCGACCAGCGGCGTGCGGCTGGCCGCCGCCAGCGCCTGCATCGCGGTGATGCCGGGGATGACCTCGACTTCCACGTCGGGCAGCTGTTCGACGACGTGCGCCGCCAGGTAGGAGAACGTGGAGTAGACGCTGGGGTCGCCCACGGTGGCGAACGCGACGATGGCGGCGCCGTCGACGAACGCATCGACGGCGGCCTGGGCAGAGGTCAGCCACGCCTGCTTGCGACGCGGGGAGACTCCCGACTTGTCGGCCATGGAGAAGGGGACGCGGACGATCCGTGTCGCGGCGTCTGGGCAGGCCGCCTCGACGATCCGTTCCGCGCGGCCGGGCCCGTCGCCGGACTCCTCTGTCGCGGGGACGAGGATTGCGTCGGCTGCCTCAAGGGCGCGCACCGCCTTGACGGTGATCAGCTCCGGATCCCCGGGGCCGACCCCGACACCGATCAGCCGGCGCCCTCGCCGCTCCCTGAGCGCTGCACTGAGGTTCTCGAAGTGGAGGGCCGGGCGCGAAGCGTCCAGCCCGTCTCGAAGGGTCGTGACCGAAGCGTCGGGCTCAACGTGCCCGTCGTCGTGGGGAATGGTGGGTACGGTCATCAGCCGTGGCCTCCTGGGGTCGCTCGCCCGAATGGTTGGCCGCGCAGGCCCGAGTTCCTGACTCCCCCCATCTCGGGGTCACAGTGGCGGCACCGTCCCGGACTCACACCGGGTTCCTCGACGTCGCCTGCGCGCAGCCTCAGTCTGTCAGAGCCCGCAGTTCGACCTGACTTGGGGTCGTCTAGCAGATTCGCGCCTCCGAGCCGTCTGCGGCGGCGTCGAGCGGCGCTCCCCGCGGGCGGGCGGGGAACTAGGGTGGTGGCATCGAGAAGGCGGGGTCGGATGAAGAGGTTGTTGGCGGCAGCAGGGTGGGTGGCGACGGGCGTCGCGCTCGGCGTCGGGGCCGTGGCGGGGGCCACCGCCTGGACCCTGAACGGGCCGAGGCGCCCCTGGCCGAACTACACCTTCACCCCGTTCGAGGTGGGGGCTCCGTCGGAGGACGTCACCTTCACCGCAGCCGACGGAGTTCCCTTGGCGGGCTGGTGGCTCGACCAGCCAGCGTCGTCCACGGTCGTCGTCTGCGCCCATGGCCATCGTGGCAACAAGGCGGACATGTTGGGGATCGGCTCGGGTCTGTGGAGGGCGGGCCACAGTGTCCTGCTCTTCGATTTCCGTGGCAACGGAGATTCCGGTGATGGCCCACAGTCCCTCGCCCACCACGAGCAGCGGGACCTGAGTGCCGCCTTGGACCTGGTGCGCGAGCGTCGCCCGGACGCCCGGATCGCCGTCGTGTCATTCTCGATGGGCGCGTCCACGGCCATCCTCACCGCCGCTCAGGATTCCCGGATTGAGGCTCTCGTCGCCGATTCACCGTTCGCCACCCTCAGTGACGTCGTCGCCACGGGATATCGCCGACACCGCCTGCCGAGCGAGCCGCTCATCCCGATCGCCGACCTGGCGAACCGATTGCGCTACGGCTACGCCTTCTCCGAGGTCCGTCCTCTCGACAGGATCGGCGCGATTTCCCCTCGCCCCCTTCTGCTGCTACACGGGACGAACGACAGGGTCATCCCCTACGACCACGCGTTGCAGTTGGCCGCAGCAGCGGCCCCGGGGCCGGTCGAGCTCATCACCTTCGACGGCGCGGACCACTGCGGCGGCTATTTCGCAGACCGTGCGGCCTACATCGCGCTGGTGGCAGATTTCCTTGACCGTTGGCTAAGTCGTCAGCAGGATCTGCTCGCGGGCGGGACGGACCTGACTGAGTCGCGCGATGGATCGAGCACGTCAGCCAACAATGTGGGCTTCGTGCGCGGCACCACACCGATCCCTGAGGAGCGCGCGTCGCGAAGCGACCGCGTGCGTCTCGAAGGGTCGTGACGCGACACCCTCAGGCAAACTCCCAGTCAGGTCACGCTACGACCCTTCGAGACGGCCCAGGCCGCTTCGCAGCTGGGCCTCCTCAGAACGAGAAGGCCGCCACTCGCATGTCACCACGCGAAGGCCGATCGTCAGCGGGCCAGTCCCAGGAGGGCATCGAGGTCGGCGTGGGCCTCCAGCGCGTCGGCGACCGTCTCGATCATCGACTCCCGCCGCGCCGCGAAACCTGGCGACTCCGTCGGCGTCCACGACACCCCTACGGCATCCGCGACCCCTGCGAGCCACGCCCGGCGGAACCCGTCGGACTCCAGCGATCCGTGCCACATCGTCCCCCACACGGCGCCGGACCTGACCCCCTCGAGGAACGGCTCGTGCCCGTCGTCGACCCGCACCCGCCCATGGTGGATGACGTAGCCCTCGACGTCGTGCCCCCGCCAGCTTCCCGACGGCCGGCCCAACACCTTCTCCGGGTGGAACACCGTGTCGCCGGGCAACAGCCCCAGGCCGGGGACCGCGCCCGGGTGGCCGGCCTCGACGGGGTCCGTGATGGTGCGCGTCAGCATCTGGAAGCCCCCACAGATCCCCAGCACCGGCCGCCCCTCCTCGGCGCGTGCCTCGATCGCGGCCGCTATCCCCGTCTCCCGCAACCACGCCAGGTCCGTCAACGTGGACCGCGACCCCGGCAGCACGGCGAGATCCGCCGCCGCAACGGTGGCTGGATCCGTCGTCACCACGACGTCGACCCCCGGCTCCTGGGCCAGCGCATCGACGTCGGTGGCGTTGGAGATGCGCGGCAGGCGGACGACGGCCACCCGCAGCGTCCCGCTCCCCGGGGGCGAGACAGGCCGGGCGTCGCCGCGCCACCGGCCGACCTCAAGCGCGTCCTCGCCGTCGAGCCAGACGCCCGGCAGCCAGGGCAACACCCCGAACGACGGCAGCCCGCAGCGGCGGGTGAGCTCGGTCAGCCCAGGGTCGAGGATCGCCTGGTCGCCACGGAACTTGTTGATCAGGTATCCGGCAAGCAGGGCGCGGTCCTCGTCGTCGAGGAGGCCCCAGGTGCCGTAGATGGAGGCGAGCACCCCGCCGCGGTCGATGTCGCCGACGAGCACCACCGGCAGGTCGAAGGCCCTGGCCAGGCCCATGTTGGTGTAGTCGCCGTCGCGGAGGTTGATCTCCGCCGGGGAGCCGGCGCCTTCGCAGATCACCAATTCGTGCTCGGCGGCCAGGTCCCGGTACGCCTCGTGGGCGGCCTCGGCCAGCAGGCGCCGGCCCGTGGCGTACTCCCCCGCCTCCAGTGCGCCCGCGGGCTCGCCGCGGAGCACGACGAAGGAGCGCCGGTCGCTGCCGGGCTTGAGCAGCACCGGGTTCATCGCCGAGGTCGGTGTCTTGCCCGCCGCGATCGCCTGCAGGTACTGCGCACGGCCGATCTCCGCGCCGTCGGCGCACACCATCGAGTTGTTGCTCATGTTCTGCGCCTTGAACGGCACGACGTCGATCCCGCGCCGGCGGGCGGCGCGGCAGAGGCCGGTCACCACCAGCGACTTGCCCGCATCCGACGACGTGCCCGCGATCAGGATCCCGGTCATGCGCCACTCCCCTCCGAGACTTGTTCCAACAGCGTGCCCGCAAGGTCGCGTTTCCTAGGCTTCGAGGCCGCTTCGCGGCACCTCAGCCAACGGGATGCGAGCACCGCAGTCACCGGGAGCTCCTCAGCAAGCGGACTGAGGTGACCGCCAGGGCGGCGAGTCCCGTCGCCATCGCCGTCACCACACCCACCAGCCGGGCCGCCTTCCGCACCTCGGCCCCGCGCGGGCGCCCGCCGTCGCCGAGGAGGCCCCGCTCCTCCACGCGGGAGAAGTACACGTTGCGACCGCCCAATTGCACGCCCAGGGCGCCGGCCCAGGCCGCCTCGCACCACCCGCCGTTGGGTGAGGGGTGGTTGCGGGCGTCGCGGCGCAGCACCCGCCAGGCCTCCGCCGTCGACCCGCCGACGACGGGCGCGGCCACACATGCGAGCGCGCCGGTGATGCGGGCCGGGATGTAGTCGAGGGCGTCGTCGAGGCGCGCCGACGCCGTCCCGAAGCGGGCATAGCGGTCGTTGCGGTGGCCCACCATGGCATCGAGGGTGTTGACCGCCCGGTGGGCGAGGAGGCCGGGGATCCCGGCGACGGCGCCCCAGAACAGCGACGCGACCACGGCATCGGCCGTGTTCTCCGCCATGGACTCGACGGTGGCGCGGGCGAGCTCGGGCTCGTCGAGGCCGGCGGGGTCGCGGCCGCAGAGGTGGCCGAGCCGGGCGCGGGCGCCGTCGAGGTCACCCTCGTCGAGGCGGTCGGCCATCAGCCGGCCCTCGCGGGCGAGGCTGCGTGCGCCGAGGACGGCCCACGTGGCCAGTGCGGTGGCGGCGACGTGCGCGACGGGGTGGCGCCTGGTGGCGCGTTCGGCCGCGACACCTGCCGCGACGATCGGCGCCACCGTCGCGGCGGTGAACGCGGCGCCGCGGGCGCGGTCGTCGGCGTACAGGGACCGCTCGACGCGCCCGGCGAAGCTGCCGAACCACGCGACGGGGTGGTGCCTGGCTGGATCCCCAAGCACGGCGTCGGCCGCCACCCCGAGGACGATGCCGAGCGCGCGCGTGATCACGGCGCCGACGCTAGCAGTAGCCAGGGGCGGATCAGCCCGACGCCTCGGCTAAGGAGCCCACCACCAGCAGACGGTCACTCCAGGAACTCCAGGAAGGCGTCCATGGCTCGCGGGCCGTAGACCGTCGCGGGGCCGCCCCGCATGAGAATGGCCACCCCGAGCGCCTCCGCCACCTCGTCGGCGGTCGCTCCTGCGCGCGCCGCTCCGCGTGCGTGGCTGGCGATACACCCGTCGCACTTGTCCGTCACGCCGATCGCGAGCGCGATGAGTTCCTTGGTCTTCGTGTCGAGCGCGCCCGGGCCGAGCACCGCCTTGTGCATGGCCGAGTAGCCGGCATACACCTCAGGAATCCGGGAGCGCAGCTCCCTCGCGGGCCCCTGGAGGTCCTGCAGCACCTTCTTGCCGTGTTCGTGGGTGGTCATGTCTCTCCTGACTGCCGTAGCGCATGGTGAGCCTTGACCAATTATCAGCCTCCCGGGGCACCGACGTCGGCGGCCGGCGACATTCCCGCCGAGGCTTGGCCGGTCCGCAAGAATAGGCGCATGACAACGCTTGCTCCCCGAATTCCCCTGACCGGCGGCACTGCGATCCCGGCGATCGGCGTCGGCACCTGGCCGCTCAACGACGACGAGGTCCGCACCATGTGCCTGACCGCGTTCGAGATCGGCTACCGCCTCGTCGACACCGCGGAGAACTACCGTAACGAGGCAGGAGTCGGGCGGGCGGTGCGGGAGTCGGGGCTGGCTCGCGAGGAGGTGTTCGTCACCACGAAGTTCAACAAGACGTGGCACGGCGACGCCGTCGCGGGCGTGGAGGGAAACCTCGGCCGACTGGGCCTCGAGTACGTCGACCTGGTCCTCATCCACTGGCCCAACCCGGACCAGGACCTCTACGTCCGGGCCTGGGAGGGGTTGATCGAGGCGCGAGAGCGAGGGCTGACCAAGGCGATCGGGACGTCGAACTTCAAGCCCGAGCATCTGCAGCGGCTCATCGACGCGACGGGTGTCGCGCCCGAGGTGAATCAGATCCAGTGCAATCCGTTCACGCCGCGCACACAGGAGCGCGCGTTCCACGCCGAGCACGGCATCCTGACCGAATCGTGGGCGCCACTGGCGGCCGGCAACGGGCTGGCCGAGCACCCGACCGTGAGCGCCGTGGCCGCCGCGCACGACGTCACCGCCGCGCAGGTCGTCCTGGCCTGGCACATCCAGCAGGACCTGCTTCCCATCCCGAAGTCGTCGAACCGGGAGCGGCTGGCGGAGAACTTCGCCGCGCTCGACGTCCGCCTGACCGACGACGAGGTGCGTGCGCTCACCGCGCTGGAGAACCCGGACTACCGCGTCGCGGACTCCGACCGCTTCGGCCACTGATCCCCCACCGGGCCGCCGGCCCGGCCCCCCTCTGACGCCTGCGATAACTCACGGCGCCTGCCCTCCGGGGCAGGCGTCTGGACACAAGGCAGGCGGCGCCGAGGCGCCTGCGCTACAGAGCAGGCGCCGGGATGCAAGGCAGGCGCCTGTCGGTCAGATGCGGTTGAGGAGGTCCTGGACCGCCGCCCTCGCCTCCATCGCGTTCTGGCCGCTGATCTCGCGGAAGGCCTCAGTAATCTCCTCGGTGAGGTCGAAGTCGCGGCGGATCAACCAGTTCTGCTGCAGCCCGTCCCACACCGCGACGAACTGCCGGGCCATGCGGACCGGATCACGATCCGGGTGCGCCAGGCCCGCCGCCTGCCGGGCCTTCATCAACTCCACCATCTCCGCCATCACCCGCTCGTAGTGGCGCTGGAAGAACGCATGGGCCGGGTGCGCCGGGTCCTGCGCGGCCGACGCCAACGCCACCTGCAACTGGAGCCGCTTGTCCTCGCCGGGAGAGCGGTGGGCGAGGTGGTCGATGAGGTCGCGGAACTCCCCGGGCGGAGCCAGCGGCCGCTCGACGTCGACGTCCTGGCCCTCGCCGTCGATGAACCCCTCGAAGTACTCGATGGCCGCCACCAGGAGGTGATCCCGGGTCGGGAAGTGGTACAGCATCGTCCGTTCGAGCATGCCGGCCCGGGCTGCGACCGCCGCCGTCGTCAGCTGGGGGTGCCCCACTTCCATCACGACGTCGTAGGCGGCCTTGGCGATGGCGGCGCGCTTCTCCGCGGACTTCGCGTACGGGCCACGCTTCGACGGTGTTGTCGACACAGCCACCTCCTTCAAACTTCTCCCCATCCCCAACCTTGAGCCCTCACCATACCGATAGTCAAGCTTGACGCTTCTTGAACTATGCTGTTCACTACGATTTGAATCGTCGCCGCCGACACCACAAAGGACCTCCATGACCGACGCCCCCGCCTACCGCGACTCTGCCCTCTCCGTCGAGGAGCGCGTCGAGGACCTTCTCGGACGCCTGACTCTGGAGGAGAAGGCCGGTCAGCTGACGCAGTACTTCTACTTCGGGCGGCCGGACGCCACGGACGCCGTCGAGGTGGATCTGGAGTCGCTCCCCGACGAGCAGCGCCAGTTCCTCGAGTACCCGGCCTATGTGGAGCGGGAACTGCACGCCGGCCGGGTCGGGTCGCTGCTGTTCGTCAAGAACGCAGCCCAGGCCAACCGGCTACAACGGCAGGCCATGGACGCCAACCGCCACGGCATCCCCCTGATCTTCGGCTACGACGTCATCCACGGCTTCCGCACCACCTTCCCGGTGCCCATCGCGGTCGCGGCCAGCTGGGACCCCGACGTGGCCGAGCAGGGCCAGCGGGTGGCCGCCCGCGAGGCGCGCGCCGTCGGCATCAACTGGACGTTCGCCCCGATGGTGGACATCGCCCGCGACCCGCGCTGGGGCCGCATCATCGAGGGCGCCGGCGAGGATCCCTGCCTCGGCGGGGCGATGGCGGCCGCGCAGGTGCGCGGGTTCCAGGGCGACGGCGGCCCTGAGTCCCTCCTTGCCGGCCCCAAGCACTTCGCCGGCTACGGTGCCGCGCGCGGCGGACGCGACTACGAGGATTCGGACATCTCCGACGCCGAACTCCGCAACGTCTACCTCCCGCCCTTCAAGGCGGCCATCGACGCGGGCGCCAAGAACGTCATGAGCGCCTACATGGACCTCAACGGCGTGCCCGCCAGTGGGAGCCGTTGGCTGCTGACCGACGTGCTGCGCGACGAGCTCGGCTTCGACGGGTTCGTCGTCTCCGACGCCAACGCCGTGCGCTCCCTGGAGACGCAGCACTTCGCCCGCGACCTCACCGACGCCGGCGCCCGCGCCGTCCACGCCGGGCTGGACATGGAGATGGCCATGTACGACGCCGCCTACGCCCGCCTCCCGCAGGCCGTGGCAGACGGGCTGGTCGACGAGGCCACCATCGACCTGGCCGTCCGCCGGGTCCTCACCGCCAAGTTCGCCGCCGGCCTGTTCGAGAACCCCTTCGTCGACGAGTCGACCACCGCGTCAATCCTCGGAGACTCCACCCATCGCGACGTAGCTCAGGCCGCCGCCGAGCGCACCGCCGTCCTGCTCAAGAACGACGGCCCCCTCCCGCTGCGCGCCCCGTCGTCGATCGCGGTCCTGGGTGACCTCGCCGACTCGCAGCGCGACATCCTGGGCCCCTGGATCTTCGACTTCGACGTCACCGAGTCGGTCACGATCCTCGACGGCATCCGCCGTCGCGCTGGTGAGGGAACGCGCGTGGAGTTCGCGCCGGCCACCGCCGTTGCCACCCGCCTGTTCCCGTCGATGTTCGACGCCCACGAGGCGGGCCAGCTTCCCCGCACCCCCGAGGGCTTCGACGAGGACGCCGAGCTGGAGCGCGCCGTCGCCCTGGCCGCCGAGTCCGAGGTTGCCGTCGTCGTGGTGGGCCAGCCGCAGAACATGATCGGCGAGAAGGCCTCGGTCTCCACGCTCGACCTCCCGGGCCGCCAGCTCGAACTGCTGCAGCGCGTTCACGCCACGGGCACCCCGATGGTGGTGCTCGTGATGTCGGGCCGCCCGCTGGACCTGCGCTGGGCCCACGCCAACGCCGACGCCATCGTCCAGATCTGGTACCCGGGCGTGCGCGGCGGAGATGCGGTCGCGCGGGTGCTGTTCGGCGACGTCTCCCCCGCCGGCCGATTGCCCTTCACCTGGCCGCGGCATGTGGGCCAGGTGCCGATGGTGCACTCGCACTATCGCACCTTCCAGCCCGAGGAAGCGGACAAGCGCTACTGGGACGAGGAGAGCACCCCGCTCTACCCGTTCGGTCACGGCCTCACCTACGCGACGGTGGAGTACTCGGACCTGCGGGCGCCGTCGAGCATCGCCGTCGGGGAGACGGGCACGGTCGCGGTGACGCTCACCAACACCTCCGAGGTGGACTCCGACGAGGTCGCCCAGCTGTACATCCACCAGCGCTACGGCACCTCAACCCGGCCGGTTCGCGAGCTCAAGGGCTTCCGTCGGGTGCACGTGCCGGCGGGTGCGTCGGTGGACGTCGAGTTCGAGCTCGGTCCGGACCAGCTGCGTTACTGGAGCGCCGCGACCCGCACCTGGGTGCAGGACGCCACGGTGATCGATGTCTTCGTCGGCGGCAGCTCCGCCTGCGAACTGACGACGTCGCTTGAGGTCACCGCCTGACCCCCTCGCTCACTGAGGTCGCGGGCAGCTCCGTTCACTGAGGTCGCGGGCCGACGGCGCAGCCGGCGCGCCCGAGTCTCGAAGTCGCCGCCACCTCGCTCACTGAGGTCGCGGGCAGTTCCGTTCACTGAGGTCGCGGGCCGACGGCGCAGCCGGCGCGCCCGAGTCTCGAAGTCGCCGCCACAGGCGGCGATCACCCTATCCCACAGAGATGGGCACCTCCGGTGCCCGCTTCGAGACTCCCCCGCGGCGACTGCGTCGCCGGGGCGGAACCTCAGCGAGCGGGATCGCGACGACTCCGCCGGGGCGGAACCTCAGCGAGCGGGATCGCGACGACTCCGCCGGGGCGGAACCTCAGCGAGCGGAACTCTCCACTGCCTCGCCGGGGCGGAACCTCAGCTCACGGGGACCGTGAGGAGCCGGACGGGACCCACCAGCCCGTAGTCGCGGACGTGGGTGTGCTGCATCGCCTCCATGCCCGCGATCATGCCCAACACGTCCGGGACCGAGTCGTAATAGCCCCGCGCCAGCAGCCTGTTGTTGAGCGAGCTGGCCACCCGCACCACCAGCTCGTTCTCGCCGGCCGTCACCAGGTCGGTGACGTCGACCACCGGGTGGCTGGTGTCGAAACCGATCGGCTCGGCGCCGTTGACGCTCACTGAGCCGAGCCCGCCCGACGTCGATCCCAGATCGAGCAGCACCCGACCCTCCGGAACCTCCGCCAGCGACACCCGCGCCCGGTACTCACCGACGCCCGACACCTCCGCACCGACACCGGCCAGGTCCCGCCACGGCGCGAGCGTCGTCTCGGCGGCGGTGAGCCGCGTCACTGCCGTCGTCGGTCGCACTTCGCGCGACTCGTAGCCGAGACCCCGGTCCTCGGTGATCACCTCGGGTTCACCGGCGTCCCAGCTCTCGACGGCGATCTCCCACTGGTCGACCACCGCGACAACCTCAGGGGCCGCCGGATCAGACGGCACCGGCTCCCCGGACCGGTCGAGCGTCACCAGGGCGGTCTCCCCCGGGGCGAGCACCAGCGTCACGACGGTGAAGTCCCCCTCGGGCCGCACCCCCGCGTGGGGCCGGACCTCACCGGACCACGGATCGACGCGATACACCGCCCCCGCGCCGGGCAGGCGCAGCGACACCTCAGTCGGCTCACCGGTGGCGTAGAGGAAGTGATAGGCGTACAGGTGGATGAGGTCCCCGTCCTCCCGGAGATGCGTGAGCACGCTGGTGTTGTCGGCGGTGAACTCGGCCCGCCCCGCGACACCGAGGGACCGCAGCGCCGCCACCGTCCGCGCCGGATCGTCGATCTCCGCGACGGTGGACTGCGCCCGCAGCTCCGTGAGAACGTCGGCCAGTTCGCCGTCGCGGCCGTCGAGGCCAGGTGTCCGCGACGCCGCCCGCCCGTGTGTGGTGTACGTCCCGGCCATGAGCCAGGCGAGTTCGCGCGCGCCGTTGACGAGCAGGATCCGCAGCCCGCCCCGGGCCCATTCGAGCAGCCGGCGCGCGACGTCGACGTCCAACGCCTCCTGGTACACGATCAGGGCCTGGTAGCCGGGGCCGTCGGGCTGGACGACGCCGTCGCCGACGGACACCTCCGGGTGCAGCAGCAGGGACCCGTCGAAGAACTCGTAGGTCCAGCCGGCGTCCTGCATGCCGAGGTCCTGCCACCAGTGGTTCTGCCGGTCGCGCATCCACATCGTCGCGTAGGCGTCCTCGTCGGCGACCCGGTTGCCGGACGGGTCCAGCAGGGTCATGCCGCACATGTTGTCGGTGAAATGGTCGGTGCGCAGGATGCCGATGTCGATGCGCGGCCGGCCCTGCCGGAGCAGGTACTGGTACCGCCCGACGGCGTCGGTCCACAGCGGGTAGAACTCGCTGGCCGGCTGCCTGGTGTCGAAGCGCTCGGAGAACATCGACCACATGCCCTCGTGGCCGGGCCACCGCGTGGTCTCTTCGGCGCCGCACGGGCTGGACCAGCCGTGCAGCACGGTGCGGGTGATGCCGGCGGCGAGCTGAGTCGCGATGATCTGGTCGTAGAAGCGGTGGTCGAGCATGTGGTTGCGCGTCGTCGCCCCCGTCTCCGAGGAGTACTGCTTGCCGAAGAGGTGCGCCGCCCCGCCCATGAGGCGGTAGGCGTCGATCTGGGAGCCGAACTCCAGCGACTCGGTCTCGATCCCGTCCACCTCGGGCCCGGGCCGCGTCAGTTCGAAGGGCAGGCCGTAGCTGATCTCGGCGCGCAGCGTGAGGCCGTTGTCGTGGAGGAACGCGGCGAAGGGCCGCAGCATGTGCTCGATGTAGAGGTCGGTGAAGGTGCGCACGAGGTCGTGGCGGACCTTCTCCACCGTCACCGTGTGCTCCGCGTCGGCCTCGAAGTGGTAGGTGGTGCCGCAGGCCATCATCGCGACGGTGCGCACCAGGAACGGCAGCCAGGGCGTGACGTCGTAGCCGCGGCGGGCGCGGAACTCGTCCGGCACGCACTCGCCCCAGAACATCCCGCCGAGTCCCCAGGTGCTGAGCTCGAGGGAGTCCATGTACATCTGGGCGCGCGGGTTGGCGGCGATGTGCCGCTTGAGGTCCGGGGTGAGGACGACGTCGCGCCAGTAGTCGATGACGGCCTCCGCCCCGGCGCGGTCCAGGTAGTTGACGGTGTAGTTGACCGACGCCGACGGCGAGGCCGTCTGCCCGGTGCCGTGGCGCCAGAACACGAAGAGCTTCCACGCCCTGGCGTCGGGGGCGGTCCAGTCGAGGCGCTCGCCCACCACCTGACTCGTGAGGTCGACGACGTCGCCGGCTGCCAGGACGGCCGGCTCGGCGGCGCTGACGACGGGTGCGGCCACGACCGCCGCCAGATGCTGCAGGCTCGGCGCGACGCGGTGTCCCGGCAGGGCGCTCTCGGGGCGTTCCTCCATCAGGTCGATCCGGGGCAGGTCTCCGCTGAAGGACTCCCCGGGGGCGACGTCGACCGCCACGTAGTTGAGTTCCTGCGCGGCCGCGGGGTGGTCGGGATCGATGGTCGGCAGGTTGGCGTTCGACCAGTTGGTGCCGGACGTGAAGCTCACCGACATGTTCCGCGCGGCCAGCTCCTCCGCGACGACGTGGGAGTCGTGCACCCACTCCTCGGCTCCCCAGCCGTACCGGGCGTGGTCGACCGACTCCTCGTCCATCGCCAGGAACTCCATGCCCCCAAAGCCCATCCGGTGGGCGGCGTCGATCTCGGCCCGCAGGGTCGCGTCGGTGTGGAGGCCCTCGGCGAGCCACCACCGCACTTCGGGGCGGTACTCGATCGGGGGGCGGCGGAGGGCGGCGAGGTGGCGCTCGATGCTGGTCATTGGCGATCCATTCCTGGTGACGGCTCTGTCTGGCACCAACGCTAACACGCCGACCTACATGTTGGTAGGTCCCTAACGGGCAGGTTCGTGCGAAGCTGTGCAGATGCATACCGACGGGCTGAGCGAGCCACAGCGCCGGATCCTGACCGCCGCGAAAGCGGTCTTCGGGGCCCACGGGTACCGGGGCGGATCACTCAACGAGGTGGCGAAGCAGTCCGGCTACACGCGCGCCGGACTCCTCCACCACTACCCGAGCAAGGAGGCGATCCTGCTGGCGCTGCTCGAGCTCCGCGACGAGCGGCTCCACGTGCTCCGGGATCCCGCCACGGACGACCGGGGCATCATGGAGGTGCTCGCGGAGTTTCCCGCCTCCGTCGCGCTGATTCTTGAAGATCGGGTCCTCATCCAGCTCGCCCACGGCCTGACGGCCGAGGCGGCCCACCCGGACCACCCGGCGCGGGCCTGGGCAGCTCGGCGCCACCAGTTGCTGCGCGACATGCTCGGCGCCGCGGTGGGGCGCTCGATCGAGCGGGGCGAACTGGCTGCTGACACCGACGCCGACGCCCTGGCTGCCGTGATCCTGGGGGCCGTCGAGGGCGTGGAGGCTCAGTGGCTCGTCAACCCGGCAGTGGATCCGGTGCGCTGCGCCGAGGAGATGGTCGCGCTGGCGCGCGCCCTGGTGGGCACAGCGCGGACATGACCCCGCGGTGGGATCTACACATTTCTTCCTCTACGGCTGCATCTGTGCATATGCACAGATGCAGCCACATAGGAAGCGGAGCGTAGACGCCCCTACCCCCGCGACACCGTCGCTGCGTCCTTGACCTCGCCGATCAAGCGCTCGACGACGTCCTCCAGCATGGCGGCGCCGATCGTGTCGTCGCCGTCGACGACGAGGGCGAAGTGCGTACCGCCCGCCTGCATCGCGGCCAGGGCGGCCTCGAGCGTCGCGTCCTTGGCGATGGTGGCCAGTGGCCGCACCACGTCATCGTCCAGCGGCCGCGAGGCCTCGTCGTCCGACAGCCCCAGGAAGTCCTTGAGGTGGACGTAGCCCAGCACTTCTCCGTCCTCGGCTGTGACCGGGAAGCGAGAGAAGCCCGTACGGACGAAGGCGGTCTCGACGTCGCTCGGGGACGCGCCTCGCGGGACGGTCTCGAGGGAGTCGAGCGGCACCATGACCGCCTCGACCGTCTCGGTGCCGATGGTCAGGGAGCCGCTGAGCAGTTGGTGCTCGCGATCCTCCAGCAGGCCCTCCTCGCGGGACTCGGCGATGAAGGCCGCGACCTCGTCGGCGGTGAACGCGGAGGCCACCTCCTCCTTGGGCTCCACGCGCAGGAGCCGGAGGACCGCGTTCGCGATCCAGTTGAGCAGCCAGATGAGGGGGCGCAGCACCACGACGATGCCGTAGAGGATCGGCCCGAGGAGGAGCGCCGAGCGCTCGGGCCCGGCGATGGCGATGTTCTTGGGCAGCATCTCGCCGAGGACCATGTGGAGGAACACGACGATCGCCAGCGCGATGATGAAGGAGACCGTGTGCAGCGCGGCGCCCGTGATGCCGACGGCGGCCAGCGGAATCTCCAGCGCGTGGGCGACGGCGGGCTCGCCGATCGCGCCGAGCCCGAGGGAGCACATGGTGATGCCGAGCTGCGCGCCGGCCATCATGAGGGAGACGCGCTCCATGGCCCGCAGCGTGATGCGGGCGGCGCGTGAGCCGGCGGCCGCGAGGGGTTCGATCTGGGTGCGGCGAGCGGCGATCAGCGCGAACTCCGCGCCGACGAAGAACGCGTTGCCGATCAGCAGCGCGATGGCGATCAGGATGGCGGTGGCATCAAGCATTCTGCTCACCCTCCTCGAGATCCTCGACGGCGAGGGTCAGCCGATCGACCCGCCACCCGTCCAGGCGTGTGACGGTGAGGCGCGCCTGCGCGGGCGACGGAAGCCCGTCGTCGTCTGGGCGGGACTCGTCGCGGACGGCCAGGACCACCTCGTCGCCGATGCGGGGGAAGCGCTCCAGTTCCTCGGTGAGGAGGCCGCCGAGCGTGTCGGACTCGCGGCCCTCCGGGAGTTCCAGGTGCAGCGTCTCGCCCGCCTCGTCGGGCCGGAGCAGGCCGGACAGCGACCAGCGCCGCTCCCCCAGCTCGCGGTAGGCGCGTGTCGGGCGGTCCTGCTCGTCGTCGATCTCGCCGACGATTTCCTCGACGACGTCCTCGAGGGTCACGATCCCGTCGGTGCCGCCGTACTCGTCCACCACGACTGCCATCTGCACGCCGCGCCGCAGCACCTCGAGGACCGGGCCTAGCGGCATCGTCGACGGGACGGCCCGCATCGGGCGGATCAGGCCGGCCACCGGGGTGGTCGCGCGCTCCGCGGCCGGCACCGCGACGGCGTCCTTGAAGTGCACGACGCCGCGGACGTCGTCGACGCTGTCGCCCGTGACCGGGAAGCGGGCGTGCCCGGTGGCGCGCACGGCGTCGAGGACGTCGGCGGCCGTCTGGTCGAGTTCCAGGAAGCGGACTCGCGGCCTGGGAGTCATGGCGTCGGAGGCGGTCCGCTCACCCAGGGCGACGGAGTGCTCGAGACGACGCGCCAGGTCCTCGCCCAGGAGCCCTTGCCGGGCGGAGCGGGCCGCGAGGGATCCCAGTTCCTGCGCCGAGCGCGCGGATGCGAGCTCCTCCTGCGGCTCCATGCCGAAGGCCCGCACCAACCGGTTGGCCGTGCCGTTGAGGAACCACAGCAGCGGCCGACTCACCCAGGTGAAGGCGCGCTGGAATCCGACGACGGCCCGGCCCACCTTCAGCGGCTCGGCGATGGCCCAGTTCTTCGGCACCAACTCACCGAAGACCATCTGGACGACGGTCGCGAGGAGGAACGCGGCCGTGAAGGCGATCACGGAGGCGGTCTCCTCCGGCAGGCCGACGGCCTCGATGGGCACCTCGAGCAGCGCCGCGATGGACGGCTCCGCGATGAAGCCAACGACGAGGCTGGTGATGGTGATGCCGAGTTGGGCGCCGGACAACTGGGTCGACATGGTGCGCAGCGCCTCGCGGAGCGACGCGGCCTTGGCGTCGGTCTCGGAGAGGCGGGACACGGTCGGCCGGTCCACGGTCACCAGCGCGAACTCGGCGGCGACGAACGTGGCGTTTGCCGCGATCAGCACGACGACGGCGGCGAGGAGCAGCCACTCGACGATCATCGCCCGCTCACCTCCGTGAGGGAGCTGGCGGCGGTTGGGGCGGCCCCGGAGGGCAAGAGACTATGACCGTCGTTCACGCGTCGATCATATGCGCGCTGCGCCCCGGCTCCGGGATCGTCGAGCGATTCGGGGCCCAGGCCCGAGCCGCCCACACCAGCCCCGGCACCGCGACCGCGACCAGCACGAGCGCCACTCCAGGCAGGCCGAGGAGCGCTCCGCCCACACCGGCCACAGGGTAGGTGACCAGGTAGCAGGCATGCGACAGCGAGAACTGCGCGGCGAACACCGCGGGGCACGTCTGCTCCGTCGAGTTGCGGCGCAGGAGTCGGGCCGACGGCGTCAGTACCGCGGACGTTGCGGCACCGACGGCGAACCACAGTCCGAGCAGCAGGGGCCAGGCGCGCGCGGCGTCGACCCACGCGAGGACGGCGGCGGCCGCGGCGAGGGCCATGGGGAGGACCGCGGCCCCCGCGAGCATCACCCGGAGGTCTGGCCGGCGGTCGAGCAGGCGGGGGACCGCCAGCGCCACCACCGTCGACCCGGCGCCGTAGGGCGCCAGCAGCAGCGCGACGTCGTCGTGCCCCCGGCCGAGGTGCGTCCCCACGATGACCACGGTGTTGACGATCACCATCGCGGTCGCCGCGGCGACAACGAGGTTGATCCCGATCAGGCCGCGCAGCTCGACGGACGCCCAGAACTGCCGGGTGCCGCCGGTCAGCCGGCTCAGGAACGGCGCCGCGGGCGGCGCGGCCACCCTGGGGATCGTGGTCGCCGCCACCAGGACGGAGGATGTCGCGAAGCCCGCCACCGTGCCGAGGAAGAGGTTCTGGTACCCGGCCACCGTCAGCAGGAGCGCGGCGAGCATGGGGCTGACGAGCGCCTCCATGTCGTAGGCCAAACGCGACAGCGACAGCGCGCGGGTGTATTCACGCTCGATCGGCAGCACCGTCGGGATGAGCGCCTGGAACGCGGGCGTGAAGGTCGCGGATGCCGACTGCAGCAGGAAGATCAGCACGTAGATCTGCCACGCCTCGGTCACCAACGGCAGAGACAGCGCCACGGCGGCCCGCACCAGGTCCGCGGTGATCAGCAAGGGCTTGCGGGGCAGCCGAGCCACGAGTGCGGAGATGACCGGCGCGACTCCCACGTAGGCGACCATCTTGATGGTCATCGCCAGGCCCAGCACCGCGCCGGCCCGGTCCGGCGCAACATCCAGAGCCAGCATCCCGAGGGCGACGGTGAGCAGGCCGGTCCCCAGGAGGGCGATCACCTGGGCGGCGAACAGGTGCCGGTAGGTGCGGTGGCGCAGCACGGAGAGCACGGTGGCGCTCAGGCTTCGTGCGAGTGGTGCAGGGGCAGTTGACCGGCCGAGGCGACGGAGTGTTCCGCCTGCTTGACGGCCTCCAGGACGACACTGAGCGCGTGCTCGTCCGCCAGCTTGTACAGCACCCGCGTGCCGTCCTGGCGTGTGGTGACCATGCGGGCCATCCGCAGCCGCGCCAGGTGCTGCGAGACGCCCGACGGGTTTTTGGCGACCGCCTGCGCCAGTTCGCCCACCGACAGTTCGCCGGCCGCGTCCAGGGTCAGGATGATCCGGATCCTGGTGGGGTCGGAGAGGAGGCTCAGGACTTCCGCGGCGAGATCGACGAACTCCGCGGGGACTGAGTTAATCTTCTTATCCGCGTGCATACGCAGATACTAATGCACCGCAGGGCGTCTAGACCCTGCGGGACGCCCTTCCTACGCCAGCTGGAGGGTGGTCAGGCAGGTGGGGCCCTCAGGATCGGAGGAAAAGCGCGTCTCAGCGCGCTGACCGTCCTTGGTGACCACAACCGTCCCCGCGACGTCCTTGGGGATCCAGAATCCGACGAATCCGTTGGCGTACGTGGTGGCGGCCTCGTCGACCAGGACCTCACCGTCGTCGGTGGTGATCGTCACGTGCACCTGTTCCCCCGCCATCTCCCCGCGGCACGTCCCGAGATTGTGGAAGTAGCACTCGTGCGTGCGCGTCACATACGGCGCCAGCGAGAGGTAGAACTCGTCGCCCTCGAGCGGCAGGGCCGCCTGCGAGGCTCCGTCACTGAGGAGCACCTCGTCGTAGCGGACCGAGGCCGCCAGCGGCAGGGGTCGCGCCGCATCGAGCTGATCGAGCGCCTCCACGACCTCCCGACCTGAGCGCCCCTCCAGCCCCTGCGCGGCCAGCAGCGCCCCGGCGTCGACGGTGGCGACGCTGGGCGACGACACCGCCTGGCTCGTCGCGGGACCGGCCTCCGGCGCCGAGCAGGCGGCGAGCGTCAGCGACGCCGAGCACACGGCGGCGAGCAGGGCGGGTCGAAGTCGGGGCATCAGGGTCCTCCAGGGCGGTCGATTTCTCGTGGTGTCCACCCTGCCCCATGACCGGCGTGAATCCAGCGGGTGAACGGTCAAGATCCGGTCAAGATTGCGCGGGTCACACGTAGCGAAGGGTGGTCAGCATCGACCTCCGCGTGATAGCTGCTGTCGCAGTGCAGCATCTACTGATCTATTGATTACTACCCCCTGGGGGTATATAACGGACGCATGGAACACACCGGACACCATGACCACTCGACACACGGACAGGCGATGCCACAGGGCCACGCCCACTCCGCCGTCGACGAGAAGCAGGTCCACTCCCACGGAGAGCACGCCGGGCATTCGACGGCGATGTTCAAGAACCGCTTCTGGGCGTCCCTGGCGCTGACCATCCCGGTGGTGATCTTCTCCCCCATGGTGGCGCACCTGCTCGGGTACCACCTGCCGGAGTTCCCCGGCTCCACGTGGATCGCCCCGATCCTTGGCACAGTGATCTTCGCCTATGGCGGGGTCCCGTTCCTCAAGGGCGGGTGGCGTGAGCTGAAGACCCGGCAGCCGGGGATGATGCTGCTCATCTCGCTGGCCATCACCGTCGCGTTCGTGGCCTCCTGGGTCACCACGCTCGGCGTCGGCGGCTTCGAGCTCGACTTCTGGTGGGAGCTGGCCCTGCTGGTGACCATCATGCTGCTCGGCCACTGGATGGAGATGCGGGCGCTGGGTGCGGCGTCGTCTGCGCTCGACGCGCTGGCCGAACTGCTGCCCAGCGAGGCGGAGCGGGTGACCGACGACGGCACGGTCGTCGTCCCGATCGCCGAGCTGACGGTCGACGACGTCGTGCTCGTCCGAGCCGGCGCCCGGGTGCCCGCGGACGGGACGATCGTCGACGGCGCGGCCGAGTTCGACGAGTCGATGATCACCGGAGAGTCGCGGCCGGTGGCACGCGGCGAGGGTGAGCGCGTCGTCGCCGGCACCGTCGCGACGGACAACACAGTGCGGGTCCGCGTCGAGGCCACCGGCGACGACACCGCCCTGGCCGGCATCCAGCGGATGGTGGCCGACGCTCAGGCGTCATCCTCGCGGGCGCAGGCGCTCGCCGACCGAGCAGCAGCACTGCTGTTCTGGTTCGCGCTCGGTGCCGGCATCCTGACGGCCATCGCGTGGACGGTGTTGGGCAGCCCCGACGACGCCGTGGTGCGAACCGTCACCGTCTTGGTGATCGCCTGCCCCCACGCGCTGGGCCTGGCGATCCCGCTTGTCATCGCAATTTCCACCGAGCGCGCGGCCAAGAACGGCGTGCTGATCAAGGACCGGATGGCACTGGAGCGGATGCGCACCATCGACGTCGTGCTGTTCGACAAGACCGGCACGCTGACGGAGGGCGCCCACGCGGTGACGGGTGTCGCGGCGGCCGGGGTGTCCGAGGCGGAACTGCTGTCGCTCGCGGCGGCGGCCGAGGCGGACAGCGAGCACCCCGTCGCGCGGGCCATCGTCGCGGCGGCCGCCGCGCATCCCAAGGCCTCGGGCATGCGGCGGCGCGCCACGGACTTCTCGGCCTCCACCGGCCGCGGGGTGCGGGCCACCGTCGACGGCGCGGCGATCCAGGTGGGCGGGCCCACCCTGCTGCGTGAGCTGGGGCTGGAGACGCCGTCGGCCCTCACCGAGAAGACCGGCTCCTGGTCCGGGCGAGGAGCCGGCGTGCTTCACGTCATCCGCGACGGCGAGGTGATCGGCGCGGTCGCCGTCGAGGACACGGTGCGCGCGGAGTCGAGGGCGGCGGTCAGGGCGCTGCAGGATCGCGGCGTGCGGGTGGCGATGGTCACCGGCGACGCGCGGCAGGTGGCCGACGCCGTCGGCGCCGAGCTGGGCATCGACGAGGTGTTCGCCGAGGTGCTGCCGCAGGACAAGGACACGAAGGTCACCGAACTGCAGTCGCGGGGTCTGACCGTGGCGATGGTGGGCGACGGCGTCAACGACGCCCCCGCGCTGGCCCGAGCCGAGGTGGGGATCGCGATCGGGGCAGGGACGGACGTCGCGATGGAGTCCGCCGGCGTGGTGCTGGCGGGCAACGACCCCCGTGCCGTGCTGTCGATGATCGACCTGTCGCGGGCCAGCTACCGCAAGATGATCCAGAACCTGGTCTGGGCGGCGGGGTACAACATCGTCGCGGTGCCGCTTGCCGCGGGAGTGCTGGCGCCCCTCGGGTTGGTGCTGTCCCCAGCCGTGGGGGCGGTGCTGATGTCGCTGTCGACGATCATCGTCGCGCTGAACGCGCAGCTCCTGCGGCGCCTGGACCTCGATCCCGCGCGGTTGTCCGCGGGACAGGCAGCCTGAAGGCTCGTCCGGCGGATCTGATGGCGACTACGCCACCACTTCCGCCGGACGAGACCGCGGCGCGAGCGACGGTCCGGTCAGGCGAGCCGAAGTGCCCTGCCCTCCCGGACAACCGGGATCGGGTCGAGGATCTCACCCTGGAACACCCCGCCCACCTTGTCCGAGAATCCGACGATCACCCAGTCCCCCGGGGCGCGCTCGATCATCCGAGCCGCGTAGAGACTCGGATGGTCCAGCGTGCCCGCCGCCTCGAGATCCCACGGCCCCAGCAGCGACTCCCCGGGCGCGAACCACATGCCCCCGGTGGCCTGCTCCCGCCGTCGCTCGTCCTCCAGCTCCGTCCAGCAGCAGAAGATCAGGAACGGCTGCCCGTCCACCAGCGCCGCCTGCGGCACCTCCATCTGCCCCCAGCCCGCCGGCGCCGACAGTGGCGGCCGCACCTCCCACGAGTCCAGGTCCGAGCTCACCGCGTGCCCGATCACGGACCGGGTCGCCGGGTCGCCCTCGGCGGCTCGAGCGGTGACTAACATGTGCCACAGCCCGTCGTCGCCTCGAAACACCCACGGGTCGCGCCAGGCCTCGTCGAACCAGTCGCCGGAGGAGAGCTTCTCGTACCAGCGAGGGTCCGCCTCGCAGACCGGGTGGTCGAACCGCCGGCGCCAGGTGACGAGATCGTCAGATTCGGCGACCCCCACCCGCTGGACCAACCAGTTCTCAGCCCGCGACACGCCGGTGTAGAACATCCGCCAGGTTCCGTCGTCGGCCTTCACAACGGAGCCGGTCCAGGTGGAGCCATCGTCCCAGGCGGGCTCGTCGGCGGTCACCAGTGCGTCGGGGAGAAGCTCCCAGGTCACCAGGTCCGAGGACCGGGCGTGACCCACCGAGGCCCGACGGTGCCGACGGTCGGGATCGATCAGCGCCCGCGACGCCCGCAGGAAGAACAGGTGGTGCTCCCCGTCGTCGGCGCGCACCGGCCAGCTGTCCCACACCCAATGATCGGGAAGTCTCAGCATCGGATCAGCCCTTCACACCGCTGGCGGCGATCGAGCTGACGAAGGCCCTCTGGAACACGAGGAACACCAGCAGCACAGGCAGTGTGATCAGCGACGTGTACGCCATCACCTCACCCCAGGCGGTGTTGAGCTGGAAGAAGTACTGCATGCCCACCATGACGGGCCGCAGCGACTCCTGCTGCACCACCATCAGGGGCCACAGGTACGAGTTCCAGGCCGGGAGGAAGGTGAGGATGGCGACGGTGGCGAACGCCGGACCGGCGAGCGGGACGATGATCCGCCAGTAGATCTGGAACCAGTTGGCGCCGTCGATCCTGGCCGCCTCGTCGATTGAGGCGGGGATGGTGGAGAAGTACTGCGTGAACAGGAAGATCGAGAAGGCGTTGGCGATGAACGGCACGATCATCACCTCGTAGGTGTTGAGCCAGCCGAAGTCGTACTTGAGCAGCCCGTCCTCGAACACCAGAGTGGGCAGCTTGCTGACCCAATAGACCATCGGCACCGCGATGGTCTCGAACGGCACGATGAGGGTGGCGATGATGACGGTCAGCAGTAGCTTGCGGCCCTTCCACTCCATCCGCGACAGGGCGAAGCCTGCGAGCGAGTTGACCACCAGGCCCAGGCCGACGATCAGGACCGTCACGACGATCGAGTTGGCGAGGAAGCGCCAGAACGGAACCCGCTCGAACACGTCGTAGTAGTTGGTGAGTGAGATGTCTCCGACGGGGAGGAAGGCGCGGATGTTGTCCACGTCGGCCAGGATCTGGGCGTCCGGCTTGAGGCTGGAGACGAACATGAAGATCAGCGGGAACATGAAGATCATCGCCAGGATGATCATCGGAACGTAGAACAGGATCGCGCGGCGGCGCTTGCTGGCCGCCAAGCCGATGGTCTTGGCCATGGTCAGTCCTTGTCTCGGGTCAGGAAGCGCTGGATCATCGCGATGATCAGCACGAGCACGAAGAAGATGAGCGAGATGGCGGCGCCGTAGCCGGTCTGCTGCTCCCGGTAGCCGCGGCGCACCGCGTGGAAGACAAGCGTCGTGGTGGAGTCGACGGGGCCGCCCTGCGTCATCACGTCGATCTGGACGAAGAGGCCGAGCGCCGCGATGGTGATGGTGACCAGGATGAAGACCATGGTGGATCTGAGCCCCGGCCAGGTGACGTTCTTGAACTGTTGCCATCCGTCGGCGCCATCCATGCGGGCCGCCTCGTACAACTCCTCAGGGATGGTCTGCAGCCCGGAGAGCCAGATGATCATATGGAACCCGACTGCCTGCCAGATAGACATGATGATGATGGCCGGGAGTGCGGTGGAGGGGTTGTTGAGCCAGGCGATCGACTCCCACGCCCCGAAGGTGACCGTGTCGATGAACGAGTTGACGATGCCGTCTGGCTGGTACATGAACCGCCACAGGATGGACACCACGACGATGGACGTGACGACGGGGATGAAGAACACGATCCGGAAGAAGGTGGTGCCGCGGAGCTTCTGGTTGACCAGCACCGCCAGCACCAGGCCGAGCCCGGCCTGCACCGGCACCACGACGAGCGCGAACAGGAACGTGTTGATCAGGGACCGGATGAAGGTGGGGTCCCCGACGAAGGCGCGGACGAAGTTGTCCAGGCCGACGAAGCGGGGCGGATTGGGCGAGATGAGTCGGGCGTTGGTGAACGACAGTCCGAACGCCAGCAGCACCGGGACGACGAGGAAGAGGAGCAGCAGCAGCGCGGCGGGCGCCACCATGGCGTACGCGGCGCCGTGGCCCTGGCGCTTGTTGCGCTTTGCCCGTGCGGCCTTCGGGGCGACGGCGACGGCCGCGGTGGGCTCAGCGGTGAGCGGGGTGGTCATGAGTGTCCTCCAGATGGTGGGGGCCGGGGCCCGAAGGCCCCGGCCGGGGTGCATCAGAAGCCGTAGCCGTCGTTGTTGGCGATGTCGGCGTCGATGTCCTTGACCGCCTGGTCAAGGGTCGCCTGCACGTCGGCGCCGTTCATGATGTCCATGGCGGCGGTCTCGAAAGTGGTGGAGATCACGGCGTAGGCCGGAGTCTCGGGGCGCAGCACCGCGAACTGGGTGAGCTCGGTGAACGGACGCAGCACGCCCTCCTCGCCGAAGTACTCGCTGAGCGCGGTGCCCTCCTCTGTGGCCGGGATGACGATCTGCTTGTCGGCGAACGCCGCGACGTACTCGGGCGCGAAGGAGAACTCCAGGTAGGCGCGAGCGCCGTCGAGCGCGGCGCCGGAGCAGGACGACGAGATGCCCCACTGCCACGAGCCACCACCGATCTTGGGGCCCTGGCCGAGGTCCGGCGGAGGCAGGATCACGAGGTCGTCGCCGACTGCCTCGATGGAGCCGAGCGCATTCCATACGCCGGTGTAGCTGAGGCCCACCTCGTCGCGGTTGAACTCCTCGTTACCGATGGTGCCGGTGTTCGAGGCCAGACCCTGCTCGAACAGGCCCTGGAACCATTCACCCCAGGCAACGGCCTCGGGGCCGTTGAGGGCGCCGTCGGCGGTGAGGAAGGTGCTGCGGTCGATGAGGTCACCGCCGAAGCTCTGCAGCATCGGCGAGTAGGCGTAGGGCCACCACTCGCCGGCATCCTCGGCGCCGATGTCGAGCGGAGTGTCATAGCCGGCGGCCTTCAGCGTGGTCAGCGCGGTGTCGAACTCCTCCTGGGTCCAGGGCTGGTCAATGGTGGCCACGCGGATGTTGTTGGCCTCGAGGACGGACTTCCGCGCGAAGATCGCAAGGGCGGCGTCCCAGTAGCCGGCGGAGTAGACCTCGTCATCCCACACACCGACGGCGGTGGGCAGGAGCGAGTCGGTGATCTCCGACGAGATACCGAGGGGCTGGATGTAGCCGGCCCACGCCCAGTTCGGGACAATGGGGCCGTCCATGTCGAGAAGGCAGGGCAGGTCGCCGGAGGTGGCGGCGGCAACGATGGCGTCGTTGTACGCACCCTGCGGGAACGACTCGGAGACCACCTCGTAGTCGTCCTGCGACTCGTTGAAGTCCGCCATGATCTGGTTGTAGACCTCGAGTTCGGCAGGGTTGCCGGCCGAGTGGGTCCACAAAGTGACCTGGGTGGGTCCGTCGCCGTCGGTGCCTCCGTCAGTGCCGCCTTCACCGGCCCGCCCGCAGGCGGAGAGGGCGAGAGCGGATACGAGGGCCATGGCGGCGAGGGCTCGTCCTGTGCGCTTCATTGCAGTTCCTTCCAAGTGCTGGCCGCCTACGTTGGCGGACCGGGATCTTGAGGTGTCCTAAATCGAATTAGGTGGTTACACTATGCGGACAGATGGCGCTCCCTGTCAACCCTGGGCTCCCGACCGTGACCAATTCGTTACCAACGGTTCAGAGGAATAGGATTTGACCCGTGAGCGAACTAAACCGAGTTACCGACTTGAGGACGATACCCGTGACCGCAGCTGCTCACTCCACGTACCACCTCCGCCCCGCCGCCGGCGGCTGGCTCAACGACCCCAACGGCATGACCAGGGTCGGGGACGTATGGCACGTCTTCTTCCAGCACAACCCAGCAGGCCCCTGGCACGAGTCGATCGCATGGGGGCACGCCTCCTCACGTGACCTGGCCACCTGGCGGCACCATGCCGTCGCCTTCTCCCCCACGCCTGGCGGCCCCGATGCGTTCGGCTGCTGGTCCGGATGCTTCGTGCCAGGTGACCGCCCGACTGTGGCTTACTCGGGCATCGAGGACTCGTCGCATCGCAGCACCGTGTGCCTGCGGTACGGATCGGACGACCTGGTGACGTGGGGCAACCCTGTGGTGGTGGCCCACACCCCGGACGCCGAGGGCGTCGCCGTCATGCGCGACCCCTTTGTCTTCGACCTCGCAGGGCGCAGTTGGGCCATCCTGGGCGCACGGCTGAGCGACGGGAGTCCGGCGGTGGTGCTCTTCAGCCGCGACGACGAGACGGCCTGGACCTACGAGGGGCTGTTCGCCACGCAGTCGGACCCGGTTCTGGCGGGCGCGGACGCGGCCGACATCTGGGAGTGCCCGCAGCTCGTGCTCGTCGACGGGCGGTGGGTGCTCATCTTGTCGTTACAGCACAGGGGGGTGCTGGGGCGGGTGGTCGCGGCGGTGGGCGACGTGAGCCTGGCCGACGGCCGGCCACGGTTCGTCGGCGACCACCTCAACGTGCTGGACGAGGGTAACGACTTCTACGCGCCCCAGGTGGTGGCCGGCGATGCGCGGCCGCTGATGCTGGGCTGGGTGCGGGAGCCGGACCGGGACCCCGCCGTCGCCGACCACGCGGGCTGCATGACGCTGCCGCGGCGCCTGTCACTTCGCAACGGCGTGGTCGTCAGCGCCGTCGACCCGTGCGCGGCGGGAGCACTCATCCACGGCGCCCGCCCATGGGATGGCAGCGGCGATCTGGCGGGGATGCACGCGTGGCTGGTGGTCGACGGCGACGGCTCGGCGCTGAAGCACGACGTGTTCGGACGGGTGGATCTGGCGTCGGGCGCCGAGATCTGGGTGGACGGGCCCGTGCTGGAGTTGTACCCCCGGGACGGCGTCCCGTCGACGTGGCGCAACGCCCTCGGGTGGCGACTTGATCTGGCGGAGGGGGCCAGCGCCTCGATCAGCGAGGTGGCGCCGTCGATTCCCTGACCAACAGCTCGCACCGCAGGGCACGGCGCGGCTGCACCACCGGGCGCCCCGCCGCGGCGTCCAACGCCATCGCGACGGCCTCGTCGCCCATCCGGGCATGAGGCAGAGCGATCGTCGTCAGCGGCGGTACGGTGCACTCGGCCATCTTCTCCTGGTCGTCGAAGCCGACAAGCGACAGGTCGCCCGGAACCGTGAGGCCGAGACGGGCTGCTGCGAGCAGCGCGCCGACGGCGGCGCGGTCGGTGATGGCGAACAGCGCGGTGGGGCGCTGATCGGCGGGCACGTCGAGCGCCTCCATCGCGGCCCTGTAGCCGTCATCGATCTCCCACCCGGATTCGAACGCGGTGGCGCGAACCCCCCTGCTGCGGGCAGCCGCCAGGAAGGCGTCACGGCGGAGGGGCCCCGAGATGTTGCCCTGGTCCCACACGGGGCCCAGCGGGTCCCAGTTGCCGCTGAGCATCGCGACCCTGCGGTGACCGAGGTCGGCCAGATGCGCGAGTGCGCTGGCGGCGCCGGAGGCATCGTCGGGGTAGATGCTGAGGACGTCGTCGCGCTCGGTGGTGCAGTTCGCCAGCACCAGAGGCAGGTGCGTCGCCGGCGGTGCGGTCAGAATGCGGAACCCCATGCTGGCGTAGATCAGCGCGTCCACCTGACGGCGCTCGAGCTCATGGATGGCGGTCGTCTCCCGGTCGTCGCGGGAATGGAGGTCCATGACCAGCATGATGTGGCCGTTGGCCTCCGCCCTTTCTGCGGCCGCGGCGAGGAGCCGTCCGCCGAAGGGCGACGAGGCCACGGCGTCGGTGACCAACCCGATCGAGTGTGTGGTGTTGCTGCGCAGCGATCTCGCCGTGTGATGCGGCTCGTATCCGAGACGTTCGGCGGTCTCCAGAATCCGCTTCTTGGTGTCCGGGGAGATGTTGCCACCGTCGCGGCCGTTGAGCACGAAGGAGACCGCCGTCGGAGACACGCCGGCGGCCGCCGCCACATCGGCGGCTCGCACTCGTCGTCGCGGCTGGCTTGCCATGCTGCCATTGGGCCAGCCGGGTCGCCGGGGTGTCAAGCCACGGCGACCCGGCACCGAGTCACCCGATGCGCTCCTGCCGACAGCGTGCTTGACGGGATGACTTCATCCCCTGAAGGAGGAAGCACATGTCCAACGCCGACCACGTCCGCTCATCCACCGACGACGATGTCCAGCGGCGCCTCGACGAGGAGCGGCTCCAGCGGGTCACCGATCTCGTCAACGCGCCGTCGGACGTCATCACGCGCCACATCGAGGACCTCGACAGGGCCTGGGATGTGGAGCGGGTGCTGGAGGCCAACGCCTCGAGCCTGATTCTGCTCAGCCTCGGGCTGTCGCGGGTTCACTCGGTGAAGTGGCTGTGGCTGGCCACCGCCGTGCCCGCGTTCCTGCTGCAGCACGCCATCCAGGGGTGGTGCCCGCCGATGGAGGTGATCCGGCGGCTCGGGGTGAGGACGCGCAAGGAGATCGAGGTGGAGCGGACCGCCTTGAAGGCGCTGCGCGGCGACTTCCGCGACATCACGTTCGACGGCGACGACCCCGCGGCCGCCGCCCGGGCGGCCCTCGAGGCCGCGGAGCGGGAGCAGAAGGGACACTGAGGGCGACCGAGGACTTAGTTGGTGGGACTGGGTTGGAGTACCCGCCCAGTCCTACCAACTAGTGACCGTGCAGCGAGGGCACCGACGGAGGGTGCCCGGCCACCCGCGCAGCCGGAGCGCCGCGCCGACCTGCGCTGCGACGAGGCACGGGTCTCCCGTTACGGCGTTCCACCCGTAGCGGAGCGTCATTGCCCCCGACTCGATCAGACGCGCGTTGTCCCGAAGCATGTCCTTGGACCAGTCGGCGTGGTCGCGCACGCCGTCGAGTTCAATGACGACCTCGTGGTCGTGATGCAGCACGTCGATCCTGGTCCGCCCCCGCACCGCCTGGCGCTCACCCTGCGGAAGGCCATGCCTCAACATGACGTGAGCGAACCGCCACTCCAGGGCGCTTTCGATCCCCCTCGCCGCCTCACCGCACAGCTCAGTGAGCACCGAGGAGTGGCGGGTCCTGCGCCGAGCGCCGAGTTGCCTGAGGATCCGCTCGGGGGTCGTGCGGCCCTGGGCGAGGGCTCTGGCAACAGCAGCCACTGCCGCGTCCTCGGTCGTTCGGCTTGCGAGACTCACGAGCGCCAACTCGACCCCAACCCCGGGGAGGGCTGCCCATCGGCCGAGAAGTGCCGCGGCGAAACACGATGGACCAGGAGCCGACGGTGAAGCCGGACCTCTTGCCAGCCGCCGCGACCGCGATGGCCGTCGGTTGGTCCCGCAGGACCCCGTGGAGAAAGGCGGCGGCGTCCTCCGTCAGCACTGCGGTGGGTCCGCCCCGCAGGAGCCCCGCCCAGGCTGCCGCCTCCCAGGTGACTCTCCCGGTGAGGTGGATACCTTCACACGCGTGGACCCAGCCCGCGGCCATCCGACGGACGACAGCACGCGTAAGCCCGCCGTCGATCAACTGGCGAGTGGTGAGGACCCCGGCCTGGCGCTCCGCCAGCGCGCCGAGCCCAGCGGGGAGGGACTGTCGCGGGCGCATGAAGGAATCCAAGCTGAGGCAGTGCAGCCCCGGCGCCCTCCGCGAGTGCCTTGACAACACTCGCGTCGCCGCGGACAACACCGAGCGCCCGTGAGCTCGCTAGCTGGTAGGACTGGGTGGGAGTACCCACCCACATCTACCAACCAATGGCCAGCCTCACCGCAGGGTCAGTACCGCGACCGACTCGCCGCGCAGGTGACCGCGCACCGCGTCCTGCGATGCGGTGTACACCCGGGGCATTCCTCCGTCTTCAGTCGGAAAGGAAGGCAGACGGCGCAGACTCGCGGACCACGAGCGACGGCTGGAACACCGTGCTCGAGTGGTGGTGCATCCTCGACTCGGCCATGCCTTCCGACTCACTGATGAGGTGGTCGACGGCCGCCCTGCCGAGATCGGACATCGGCTGGCGGACCGTCGTCAGTGGCACCGAGGCGCTCCGCGCCACCGACGTGTCGCCGTAGCCGACCACGGCCACGTCCTGCGGGACCCGCAGGCCGGCGCGAGTCAGCTCGTTGACCACCCCGACCGCGAGCTGGTCGTTGACGCAGAAGACCCCGTCCGGACGGGGATCCATGGCGAGCAGGGCCCGCGCCGCCTCCCCGCCGCCCAGGAAGTCCGAGGAGTCGGCATGGACCACCGCCGGTTCGACCGACACTTCGTCGGCCACAGCGTCGCGAAAGCCCTGCAGCCGCCGCTCCGCCTGCGGCACCCCGACCGGACCGGCGACGAACGCCAGCCGCCGACGCCCTAGCGCCACCAGATGACGGGCCGCCATGCGCCCACCTTGCACGTCGTCGATCGACACAGAACAGCCATCATGCTCCGAGGCGGGCCGGTCGATGAGCACCAGATGCATGTCGAGGGCGCGCAGCCTGCGGAGATGGCGCTCGTCGGCCATCCGCGGGGCGATCAGCGCACCGATGGACCGGTGCCGCGCAAGGGTCTCGAGCTGTCTCACCTCGCGGTCAAGGTCGTCGCCCGTGTCGAACAGGAGCATGGCGTGACCGTGCTCCTCGGCCCGCCGGGCCACCCCCTTCGCGATCTCGGCGTAGAACGAACTCGCAATGTCAGGGACGACCAACCCGAGCAGTCGGCTGCTGCCGCTGCGGAGCCGGGCGGCGCCCTCGTTCGGCACGAACCCCAATTGGCGGATAGCCGCCTGGACCCGTCGTCGGGTCGCGTCCGCCACGCTCTCAGGGCGATTGATCGTGTTCGAGACAGTCCCGGACGACACTCCGGCCGCCTTGGCCACGTCACTGAGCGTGACCTTGCCCGGCTTCGCCACGCCTCGCCCCTCTCCTGCTCGCGGCACGAACTGTACCCTCCTGAAGCCGACCCGCCAGCAGCCGGAGTAAGGCCAGCATATCTGAACCGCTTCAATCTCGATCCGTTGATCAGAGACCGCACCCACGCGCCGGATCCGCCGTACTTCCTGGTAGAGGCGCATTGACCAGGCCGACCGTGCCAGCTACGGTTATTGAACCGGTTCAAGTTACAGCGACGCAGGAGTCGCGGAAGGCAGAACATGTCGATCATCGAACGTAGGAAACCGCTGACGGCCCGGGTGGGCATCGTCTCGGTCGGGCATCACGTGTACTGGGGGCAGTTCGAGGGGCTGCTGGAGGACATGCACCGCAAGGCGGCTGTGCTGGAGGGCAAGGTGGCCTGCCACGGCGTGGAGGTGGTGAACTTCGGGCTACTGGACGAGGCGCAAGGCACCTACGCGACGCTCCCGCGAATCCGTGCGGCCGATCTCGACCTGCTCCTGGTCGACATGGTGACCTACGCGACCTCGTCGACGTTCGGCGCCCTCATCCGCGCGCTGGACATCCCCGTCGTCCTCGTCGCGCTCCAGCCCCGAGCCGCCCTCGACTACGCCAACGCCACGACCTACATGCAGCTGAGCAACGACGACTTCTGCTCCGTCCCCGAGTTCGCCGCCGTGGCCGTCCGCATGGGCAAGCGGCCCCCGGAAGTGATCATCGGAACGCTTCACGACGATCCGGTCGCAGACGCGGAGATCGCCGAGTGGTGCCAGATCGCGAAGGTGTACCGCAGCCTGCGCACGGCCAGAATCGGCCTGATGGGGCACGTGCTGGAGGCGATGCTCGACATGCACACCGACCCGACCGCGCTTACGTCCGCGTTCGGCAGCCACGTCGTCCTCTGCGAGCCCGAGGACATCCTCCGGCACTGGAGCGATCCCGATCCGGCGCTTGTCAGCGCCAAGAAGGAGGAGATCCTGGAGTTCTTCGACACTCCCGATCCGGTCTCGGACCCCATCACCATGCGGCTCACCGACGGCGACCTCCACACGGCCGCCCGGGCCGCGGTCGCACTGGACGGCTTCGTCGAGGAGAAGAACCTGGACGGCCTCGCCTACTACTACGAGGGCCTCCCGGGGTCCGAGACCCGCACCCTGATGACGAACCTCATCGTCGGCAACTCCCTGCTGCAGGCTGCGGGCTTCCCCATGTGCGGCGAGTTCGACATCAAGACGTGCATCGCGATGATGGTGATGGACCGCCTCGAGATCGGCGGCAGCTTCGCCGAGTTCCACCCGATCGACTTCGAACGCGACGCCGTCCTCGTCGGGCACGACGGCCCCCACCACATCAACATCGCCGAGGGGCGCCCGGCGATCCGGAGCCTGCGCAAGTATCACGGCAAGCCGGGCGCGGGCGCGAGCGTGGAGTTCAACATCAAGGAGGGCCCCATCACGATGCTGGGCAACACGATCACCTCCGACGGGAAGTTCAAGTTCGTCGTCGCCGAGGGTGAATCGCTGCGTCTTCCCGTTCCCCCCACGGGAAACACCAACACGCTGGGCCGCTTCCGCCCGGACGTGCGGACGTTCCTCAAGCGCTGGGTGGCCGCGGCCCCCACGCATCACTACGCCCTCGGCGTCGGGCACCACGCGGAGACCATCTCGAAGGTCGCCGACGTGCTCGGCATCGAGTCGGTCGTCGTCGCGCAGGACTGAGAGATGAAGGCCGGGTGGACGCTCAGCGTTCGCCCGGCCTCAGTGCCGTCTCCGCCAGCGGGATGCCTGTGCTCGGCAGAGACTGCGCCCCTCAGCGCCTCTCCTCCCACATGACGATGATCTCGCCGGTCAGGCCATCGACGATCACGTCCTGTCCGTCTCTCCTCCAAGTGACGGCCCCGCCCGGCTCGGGCGCCGCGTTGAGGTCGACGACGTGCCCGGCGACGGTGGCCTCCACGGCCCCCGTGCGACGCGGCAGCAAGACCGTCACGCGGGCGTTACTCAGCCCGCTCACGGAGATCCCCCGCGTCATGAACGCCGGGAATGGCGCCACGTCGCGGCACTTCACCACGCCGGCGGCGGCCTGGTCGACGAGGACCCGGCACTCCACATGGAAGGACTTGGGCAGCTGGTGGACGCTCACGCCCTCCTCCATCCACGCCTCGCGCTGCTGCAGGAGGGGGGCGCCGCCGGGGAGGCGGAGGCGCACGGACGTGGTGGTGTCGGGCAGGTAGCCGCTGAACCAGTACGCGTTGTCGTGGCGGTGGATGGCCTGGACGACGCGGCCGGAGGCGGGGCCACGAAGGTCGTGCGAGACATGGATGCCCGCACGGCGCAGGAGACGCAGCATGACCTCGCCCGGATGCGCGTAGCGCTCCGGGTCGGGCGCCTGATGGTGACGTACCCCGCGGTCGTCCGGATCCGAGTAGGTGACCGGCGACGAGCCACGGACCCACATCACGCGGCCCTGCCCCAGCGGTCGATCGCTCGCGTAGACACGCTCACCATCCTCGGAGCGCGCGCTGGCGACGACGGTGGCGCCACCGGGCGCCGCCACCTCGGTCACAGGGCCGGCGGAGAGTCGCGCGGCGTGGGCAACCGGCAACCCTGAACCCGCCTCGTCGACGCCCGTCAGCGACAGGGTCCCGGCGACGCCGCCGTCGGCGACCTCCAGCCCGAGGAACTCGCGGCCGTCGGCCCCGACTGCCGACACGGCGCCGTAGGCCAGCACCGTTCCGCCTGCGGCGGCGTGACGGCGCAGGTGCTCGACAACCGCGGCCGTCAGGGCCCCGGCCGGAACGACGAGCACACGGCCGTCGACGGCGCCGTTCGCGACGGCCACGGCGAGGTTGTCCGTGCTCACCACGGTGTTGAGGGGCAGGCCGGCGTTGACCGCCGACGTCAGGTACCAGTCCTCGAAGTGCGGTCGGTTGATCGACGTGGGATCGGCCGCCATCGCATGGTGGTACTCGCGGAACGGATACACCCACACCAGCGGGCCCGCCTCGTCCGGGCGCGCCTCAAGCGCCGTGACGACGTGACCCGACACCTCCCGGCCGCAGCGGTCATCCAGGACGCCGTGGCACGTGTCGATCGACAGCACGTTGACCTCGTCGGGGGGCTGGGTGCGCCCGTGGGCGTCGAGGCGGGCGATGCTCAGGGGAAGGTAGATGTCGAACGGCTCCCGGTGGTAGAAGTCCCACCACGGCTGCTGCCAGAACCAGGGGTCGTTGGCGTAGAAGCGGAACCGGTAGCCCTCCGCATCCGCCGGCAGCATCGCGATCCGCGACATGAAGCCGGTGATTTCGATACCGAAGTCCTCGTTCAGCGGCCCCCAGGGCGAGTTGGGGGGCGGGGAGGAGATGTACCCCCGCTCGTACACCTCAAGGGCCGGCACCGAGTCCGCCCCGATGTCGATGCCCGCGGTGTGGTTCGTCCCTCTGACCTGGACGGGGAAGGTCAGGTGGCGAGACAGGTCGGCCCAGAAGCCGAGGGCCCGCTCGCGGAGTTCCGGCGTCCGCTCGGCGGCGAACCTCTCCCCGTCGAAGGACTCCCCCAGTTCCGACCAGGCATAGGAGCTGAACCCGAACCCGTTCGACAGCCACAGATAGTCGAATCCCAGCGCGGCCAGGTAGTCCTGGGCCTGGCGCCCCAGGAACTCACCGAAGGTCGTGCCCTCGGGGATCCCGGTGGGAAATGCGGCGTACGCGTGGTCGTCGGCGGACAGCACCGAGAAGTGCCGCACCATGGCGATGATGGGCCCGATGCCGACGTCCTCGCCCCGAGCCACGATCTCGGGATGCCGGTGGTACTTGAACTCCGACGGCGCGAACTCCGGCCCCGGATCGAACGTTGCCCCGACCTGGGTGGGGATGCCACGTCGACGACCCTCGGCCTTGATCTCGGCGACGAGCCGGGCGAGATCCCGATAGGTGACAGTCGGCGTGTGCTCGGCGAATGGCACGGCCCGCCGACGGGGCGGCTTCCATTCCCCGTAGGGGGCGGTCTCGGTGTTGTTGAACCCGATGAACCGGGCCCACTCGAATTCCTGGTCGAGGTCCCCGGCCCAGTCGAGGATCTCGCTGCCGTCGGAGGCCCACAGCAGCACGGAGCATTCCTCGGCTGCGTCGAGCAGGACCGACCAGTCGTCGAAGATGCGTGCGACGGTGGACGACAGCGTCTTGGCGCCGAAGTCGGCGAACGGCTTCAGCGACACCTCCAGGTTGGCGCGGCGCAGCGCCGTCGGTCGGCTCATCGGGCCAGGCTCTCACGGCGCCCGGCCGCGCGGAGGTCGGATCCGTGGATCCCCGCCGGCTGCGGGGATGCGCCTCCGGTCCGCCGCTGGCGGGGGGCGACCAGGTCGTTCGCCGTTCGCAGCACCGGCGCGCCAGTCAGTCTGGTGGTGAGGTGCGGCCTCGTGGACGCGACGGTGAATACCACCTCGTCGCCGGGGAGCAGCGTCACGAGCCCGCGGTCGACGGTGGCGTCCGGGTCGGCGTGGTCCACGAGCAGCGTCAGGTCCTTGGTGAGCGCGTGGGCCGTCACGGTCACCCGGTATCCCCCTGCCAGCTCCTCCGCGGTGGCGGTGACGGGATCGGCCGCGAGCTCGAGCCGCGTGTCCTCCTCGAAGTACCAGAAGGCGCGCTGACCGGATGACAGGTCGGCGACCACCAGCTCCCGACACGCGTTCTGCGACTGGGTGATGGTCGTGTCCAGCGGCACGACGAGACTGGCCCTGGGGTCGATCTGCAGCTCGATGATCTGGACAGCGAGGTGCCGCCCTTCGACGTCGATGCGCCGTACGGTCGCCGTCGAGGTCCAAGGCTCGTCCGACTCGTTGTGCAGCGTGAGGCTGAGTCCGCCGTCGCGTGGCTGGATGCTGCAGAGTCGGTCGGCGAACGCCTCGCGCAACGCGAACCACAAGGGCTTGCGGCGTCCGAGAGAGTCGACGGCAGACCAGGACACGACCGGCCAGCAGTCGTTGAGCTGCCACACGATGGACCCGGTGTTGAACGGGGCGAGCGAACGGAAGTACTCGACGCCGAATCGGACGGCCCGTGCCTGGTTGAGCTGCGTGGCCCAGTGCCAGTCCACGTAGTCCGTGGGGAGCGGCAGGTGATCTCCGAGCCCTCGCTCGAGCTTGAGATTTCCCGACTCCGCCTTCTGGTGGACGAGCATCTGCGCGCCGAACGGCGAGCGAGGCTCGTCGTGGACGACGGACTCGAGGGTCGCGAACGCCGGGGGCGCCTGGAACCCGAACTCGGAGACGAAGCGGGGGCGGTAGGTGCGGTAGGCGGTGTAGTCACGGCTGTTCCACACGTCCCAGATGTGCATGCACCCGTCGGAGTCCTGGTTCGGATGGAGATAGCGGTCGAAGGAGAACGGGCTGCCCTCGCTGTAGGGGACCTCGTCGGCCAGGCGTCGGACGAGCCCCGGGAACAGGTCCATGTAGTAGCCCTCCCCCCAGGTGGCCCCGTCCAGGGCGCGCCGCCAGCCCCAGTCCGCCCAGCCCCAGATGTTCTCGTTGCCGCCGTTGAGGAGCGCGAGCGACGGATGAGCGGCGAGCCTGACGATGGCCTCGGCGGCTTCCGCCTCGAACTCGTCCCAGAGCTCGGGATCCTCGGCGTAGGCGGCGCAGGCGAGCGTGAAGTCCTGCCAGACGAGCAGCCCCAGCTCGTCACACAGGTCGTAGAAGTCGTCGGACTCGTAGATGCCACCGCCCCAGACGCGGATGAGGTTCATCCCCGCGTCGGTAGCGTCGTGGAGGGAGCTTGCCAGCGTCTCTCGCGTGACGCGCGGCAAGTAGGTGTCGGCGGGGATCCAGTTCGCGCCCCGGACGTAGATGGGACGGCCGTTGACCGCGACGGTGAAGCGGTTGCCGTCGGCGTCGGGCGACGTGTCGAGGGTGACGGAGCGAAAGCCGACGCGGCCGCGCCACTCGTCCAGGCAGTCGCCGTCGGCGTCGGTGAGCCGGATCCGCGCCGGGTACAGCGGCTGTTCCCCGTGGCTGCGCGGCCACCACGCCTGGGCGTCGGGCACCTCCAGGCAGACACTCGCCGCGCCGTCAGACACGGGCATGCTCACCCGGCGTCCCTCGACCTCGACGTCGAGGCTCAGCGGTGGGTGGCCGCGGTCGACTTCGACGTCCACGAGTAGCTCGCCGCCGGCGCCCGTCCAGCGCGTCCTCCGGCGCAGCTGAGTCATCCGGGCCCCGCTGCGGCCCTCGAGCCGCAGCGGCCGCCAGATACCGGCGGTGACGATCTCCGGTCCCCAGTCCCACCCGAATGCGTAGGCGGGCTTGCGGATGCAGTTGAAGGGGTGCGGGTTGGAGTGCGGGCGCACGCCGAGGACCGCTTCGCGTTCCTCGGCAAAGCTGAGCGCCCCCCGGAACTCGACCCGCAGATCGTTGGTTCCGGCGCGGAGATGGTCGTGGACGGGGAACCGGTAGGAGCGATGGTGATTGCGCGCGTCGCCGACAAGTTGACCGTTGAGCCAGATCCGCGCCACCGTGTCCAGCCCCTCGGCGACGAGGTCGTGGTCGGTGTGCGAATCGGGCTCCCAGGTGAAGCTGCGCGAGTACTCCCAGTCGGTGCGTCCGATCCAGGTGAGTGCGGACTCGTTGTCCCCGTCATAGGGGTCGGGGATCAGGTCCGCGGCGAGCAGGTCCAGATGCACCACCCCCGGGACGGTTCCCGCGATGCCGTCGCGGAGGACGGCCTCGAGGTGGGACGGGATGGGCCCCCGCGCCGCGCGGCAGGTCCACACCCCTCCGAGGTCGTGGACGGTCGGGATGCGGCGGGACGCCTCGTGAGGTGAGATGTGCACGGACAAGACTCCGATGGTGAATCGTGGGATTGTTCTGAGGCCGGCCAGGCCCGAACGATCCCGCGGATGACCATACGCGACCTTGGGGAGCCTGTAAAGCGGTTTAGCACATCTCCGCACTCCGGCCGATAGGCTCTGTGCATGAACCACCCCTCGGAGCCCTCCGCCAGGCGCCTCACCATCGCCGAGATCGCCGCACGGGCCAAGGTCTCCCCCACGGCGGTCTCATTCGCCCTCAACGGCAAGCCGGGCATCTCGCCGGAGACGCGTGACCGGATCCTGGAGGTGGTGAGGCAGTCGAACTGGCGCCCCAACTACGCCGCCCAGGCGCTCTCGATGTCCAAGGCCGGCGTGATCGGGGTCGTCACGATTCGGCAGCCGGGTCAGCCGTTGTGGTCCGCGAGCTTCGGCGGCCACTTCCTCGCCGGCGTCCGGGCGGCACTGGCGGAGAGAGGCGTGCTCCTCATCCTTCACACGGTGGATTCGCTGGCCGACGAGTCGGCCCTGTACGAGCGATGGATGAGCGAGCGCCGGGTGGACGGCGTTCTGGTCATCAACCCCCACGTCGACGACCCCCGACTGCGCGAACTCGAGCGCGTCGGCCTCCCGGCGGTCATCGTCGGCGACACCAGGGACCGCTCGCCGCTGGCATGCGTGTGGACCGACGACGAGGCCGCGGCGGAGCGCGCCGTGGGCTACCTGGCCGAGCTCGGACACACACACATCGCACGCATCGGCGGCGACCTCGATCTGCTGCACTACGCCATCCGCGAGCGGGCCTTCATGGCCGCGGCCCGCCGCGCCGGCGTGCGGATGAGCGCCGAGACCATCGATGCCGACGCCGGGGCCGCCGACGCGGTGGCCCTCCTCGCCGATCGGGCGGGCAACCCGCTGACCGCCGTCATCGTGGAGGACCTGGAGTTCGCGGTCCACCTCACCGGCGCCTTGATCAGCCGCGGCATCAGGGTCCCGCAGGACGTCTCGGTCCTCGCGTGGGACGACGGTCCCGCGGCGACGCTGGTGACCCCCACGCTTACGTCCCTGTCGCGAGACATCGCCGCCTACGGCAGCCTCGCCGCCCAGGAACTCCTCGATCTCATCGGCGGCGCGGCCCCCCGTGCGACCCAGGGGACCACCACGGATCTCATCGTCCGGGAGAGCACATCCACGGCCAGGGGTTGACACTAAAGCCCTTTAGTTGTTGACTGGTCTCACCGGCCAGGTCTGAGCACTCCCATCCACTCAACGTCGAGAGATTCGAGGACACAATGCGTGCATCATTGCGGCGCCACATGGCTGCCACCGCGGGCGGGATCATGGCTCTGAGCCTGTTCGCCTCCTGCTCCCCCGCCGAAACCCCCAGCGGCGGCGCCGCCGCCGGGTCCAGCGGCTCCGCGTCGGCCACCGCCGAGGAGCTCGGCGGCACCCTGACCCTCGCCACCACCAGCGACATCGGCCCCAAGCTCTTCATCGAGGACTTCCAGGAGGAGACGGGCGTCACGGTCAACGGCACCTACGCCGAGGCCGGCGCGCTGGGCGAACAGCTGCGGATCCAGATCACCTCGGGCACAGCCCCGGACCTCTTCCGCTCCGCTCCTGGGTACGCCGCCCCGTCCTCCGTGCTGAACCTGGCCGAGGAGGGCGCCCTGATGGACCTGTCGGACCAGCCCTGGGCCGCGAACGTCCCCGAGTCGTTCTCGCGCCTCCAGCAACTGGACGGCAAGACCTACGCCTTCCCCACCTACGGTCAGGCGATCCTCGCGTTCTACAACAAGGCCGTGTTCGAGGAGGTCGGCGTTGAGCCGCCGACCACGTGGAGCGAGTTCATAGACGTGCTGGACCAGTTGAAGGCTGCCGGCAAGGTACCCCTGGCGCTCGGCCTCGCCGACAACTACGTCATCCAGTTCCTGCCTTACGCGCTGTCGGCGACGCTTGTCAACGGCCTCGAGCCCGACTTCTACGACCAGCTCGAGGCCGGCGAGACGTCGTTCGCCGAGTCCGCGGGCTGGCGCGCCACGTTCGAGCAGTTCCTCGGCCTCATCGAGGACGGCTACACCACGCCCAGCCCCCTGGGCATGCCCGGCGATCCCGCGATGCAGTCCGTCGGCAACGGCGAGGCGGCCATCGTCGTGATGCCTTCGGCAGCCTCGCCGGTCCTGGCCGGATTCATGGAAGGCGGCGCCGACCAGATGGGCTCGTTCGCCATCCCGGCCACCGACAGCGCCGACGAGACGCACATCCCCTTCACGCCGGACTTCCTCGTGGTCAACGCCAAGGCCGAGAACCCGGACGCGGCGCTGGCGTTCCTGGAGTACATCTCCGAGCCGGAGCGCACCGCCGCCTGGGCTGCCGAGGTCGGCGCGATCCCCGCCCTCACGAACGCCGAGCCGCTGGACAACCCGCTCAACCAGACCGTGCAGCCGTTCCTCGATGAGGGCCGCACCACGCCGTTCGCCAACCACGTGTGGCCTGGCGGGCAGGTGGCCACCGCGCTCATGGAGGTCGGCCAGCAGGCCGTCGAAGGCTCGAAGACCGTCGACGATCTCCTGCAGGCGCTCGACGCGGCATACCAGGAGAGCATGTCGTGAGCATCGCTCTCGCCGAGAGGGGGTCTGCGATCCCGCAGGCCCCCTCGCCGGCCGCGCCGGGCCGGCGGCGCCGCGGCGCGAGGCTCGTCCCCCAGTGGTTCCTCCTCCCGGCCCTCGCCCTGTACGCGATCGTGGTGCTGTACCCCTCGGTCGCCGGCGGCTGGTACGCCTTCACCGACTGGAAGGGTGGCGCTGAGGCCAACTGGATCGGCCTCGACAACTTCCGCGAGCTCATGGCCGATCAGGCCGCCGTCGCCTCGCTGCGCAACACGCTCACCATCGCCGTGACGCTGACCGTCGCGCAGTCCGGGCTCGGCCTGCTCCTGGCGCTGGCCCTGAACTCCGCCATCCGGGCCCGGAACCTCCTGAGGACCCTGTTCTTCGCCCCGATGATGATGCCGCCGGTCATCGTCGGCCTGCTGTGGCAGTACATCTACACGCCCGACGGCCCCCTCGACACCGCCATGGGCGCCCTGGGCATGGACGGGCTGATCCAGAGCTGGCTCGGCAACTCCCAGCTCGCGCTGTGGGCCATCATCGCCAGCGTCATCTGGCACCACGTCGGCATGTCGATGGTCATCTTCCTCGCCGGACTCCAGGGAATCCCCGACGAACTGTACGAGTCCGCCGCACTCGACGGGGCGAGCACCCTGCAGCGCTTCTGGTTCGTCACCCGCCCCCTGCTCGGCCAGGCCACGACCATCGCCACCGCCCTCACCATGACGTCGTCCCTGAAGCTCTTCGACCAGGTCTTCGTCATGACCGGTGGCGGGCCCGGTGTCTCCACGCAGACCCTCTCGCTCATCATGTACCGGGAGGCGTTCGTCTACGGCGAGTACGGGTACGGGTCAGCGATCGCCCTCGTCCTGACGATGATCGTCGCCTTCATCGTCTTCCTCCAGATGTCCGTCACGCGGCGGGGAGAAACCGAAGCATGAGCACCTCAACCAGCATCCCCGTTCCGCCGACGACGGCGACCCCCGTCCGCCGCCGCTCGCGGCGCCGCCCTCGCCAGGGCTACGGGCGCCCGATCCTCGAACTCGTGATGGTCCCCGTCACCATCGCGTACCTGTTTCCCCTCTACATCATGGTCACGATGTCGTTCAAGACGACCTCGGAGATCGCGTCGTCCACCGTCGCGCCGCCCGCGTCCCTGTTCCTCGGCAACTACCAGACCGCTTGGGAGTCCGCGGACCTCGGCCGGGCGATGGTCAACAGCCTGCTCATCACCGCGGTCAGCATCACCGTCGCCGTCCTCATCGGCGCGATGGCCGCCTACGCGATCGTGCGCGGCAGCCGGCGGACCAGCACGGCGAAGCTCATGCTCTTCCTCCTCGGACTGATGATCCCGGGCCAGCTCGGAATGGTGCCGCTCTACATGCTCATGCGCGACGTCGGCCTGCTCCAGACGCACGCCTCCCTCATGATCTTCTACGTCGGCAGCCTCATGCCGATGACCGTCTTCCTCTACACAGGGTTCCTCAAGACGCAGTCGCCCACGTACGAAGAAGCCGCCAAGATCGACGGCGCGGGCTGGTGGCGCGCGTTCTTCCACGTGGTGTTCCCCCTGCTGCGGCCGGTGACCGGCACCGTGATCATCGTCAACACGATCAACACCTGGAACGACTTCCTCACCCCGCTGCTCTACCTTGCGGGAACTGAGAACCGCACCCTCCCGGTGGCCGTGTTCTCCTTCCAGGGCGAGTTCGCCAGCGAGTGGGGTCTGATCTTCGCGGGGATGATGATCGCTGCCCTCCCCGTGCTCATCGTGTACTTCTTCCTGCAGCGCCACGTCATCCAGGGCTTCGCGGGCGGACTGAAGGGTTGAGCCTTCCCGATGAGGTGCCGGGCGGCTGGCTGCCGCTCGGCAGCAACACCCACCTCCCGGTCCGCGTCGGTCCACCGTTCAACGCGGCCCGTGCGGCGGGTGTGACCACCCGGCTTCACCACCCCCTGACCGGAGCACCGCGGACACTGCGGCTCGTCTTCGCCAACTGGATGAACGACGGCGGCCGCGATGCACCCGGTCCCAACGCCCTCACCCTCGGAGTCACCGTGGAGTCGGCAGGCGACCACCGTACGGTCCGCTTCGCAGGCCTTCCCGAGGCGACCCTGATGCCCGGCCAAGCGCTGGTGTCCGACCCGCTCGATCTCGGCGCCGCCGCCGACGCGATCACGACCACGACGCGCGTCCGCCCCACGTCAGGTGACCACGTCCCGCTCGGGCCGGAGGCCGACACCACAGCGGGCGAATCCGTCCAGGCCCTCCTCCCCGACGGGACCCGGGACGTCCTGCGCCATGGCTTCGGCCCCTGCCAGATCCTCGGCGTCCCCACCCAGGACCACCACCCAGAACACGTCCTCGTCGTCGGCGACTCGAACGCCGTCGGCTTCGGCGACCAGCGCGGCAGCGCCGAACACCTCGGATGGGTTCGGCGGCTGTTCGACGGCCGCCGCCTCGCCGTCAACGCGTCCACGAGCGGAGCGACGGCCGCCGCGGCCCTCGCCGAGGGTCCCTCCCTTCGGCGCGCCCAGCTGTCGGCGGCTGCCGCGCCCGGGTTGGCCGTGGTCGCGCTCGGCACCAACGACCTCCAGCGCGGCGGCGACCTCGCCGCGGTGCAGGCTGCCCTGCAGTCCCTGTGGCGCGTCCTCAGCGACGAGGGATGGCGCATCGCGGCGGTCACCGTCCCGCCCGTCACGGAGTCCAGCGATGCCTGGGTGACGGTCGACTCGCAGGCCCCCACTCCCGGCCACCGGGAGCGAGTGGCCCTCAACGAGTGGCTCCGCCGCCGCCCGGCCCCGGTCGACGAGGTGTGGGATCTCGCCGAGGTCGTGGCCGCCGGTTCCACGCGGTGGAGACCGGGCCTGACGCACGACGGCGTGCACCTCAGCCCCCCGGGACACGCGGCGGTCGCCCACAGGTTCGCCGACCGCCTCCGCTGAGAGCGAGCACACACGAGGGCCGGCCGGGTGAACCCCGGCCGGCCCTCGGTCCCTGGTCAGCTCTCGATGCGCAGAATGGCACTCCGCCACTTCGTGAGCGGCACCCGGATGCCCTGCGCCGCCAAGGCTGCGGCGTCGCCGCTGAACACCTCCTGCCCGCTCTCGGCAACGAGCCGGAACGTGCCGGTGCGCTTGAGGATGGGATGGATCTTGTCGCGGTCCTCGTTCTTCGCCGCCCGCCGATAGACGACGACGTGCTGCGGACCCTCCGTCCACACGTGGTCCGTGCTGGTCCGCTGGTCGACGGCCACGCCGGCGTCGCTCAGGAACTGCGCGAGCTTCTGCGGCTTGAGGGCCTCCATGTCGTCGACCCAGAGGATCGGAACGGGGAAGCCGTCGGCCGCCAGCACGCTCCGAACACGCTCGTCCAGGTTGCGTCGATCCACAACGACCGCCTTGTAGTCGAACTCCGCGCTCAGACCGTCGACCTGCTCGAGCCCCGTCGGGACCATCGTCAGGAGCCGATCGATCACCTCGTCATCGGTCAGCAGGTGGAACGGACCGAGGTGCAGGTCGAGCGCCAGCCGAACGAACGGCACGACCGAGAAGTTGTGACCGTTGGCGATCGGCATGGCGGCCGGGTTCTGGATGACAGCAACCTCGGCGGCGGACCAGTCCACGGGTCCGGCCGCGTACACCGGCGCGAAGCGGGTGAAGTGGCGGTCGAAGGACTCCCGGAAGGGCACGAAGTCGGAGGCGTTGTGCCACAGCGCCCAGTGGAGCTGACCCACGGCGCCGGCGGCGTAGTACTGCGCCAGTCCCGCCTCGATCATGTAGTCGCCGGCCTCCCGCTGCGTCATGTCGGGCAGGAACGACTCCCAGCCATAGCTCCCGCCCTCGCCGTTGTACACCGGGGCACGGCCGGTCGAGTACGGCGCGAACAGCGACGCGATGGCGTGGGAGAAGACGGCGTCGACATCGCGGGCCAGCCACGGCGACCGGCGCTGCTCAGCATCCGCCCGCAGCGGCAGGGGCGCGTTGGGCATGTAGTGGTGGGGCGCATTGCCGTCGACGAGGTTCGGCAGCTGCCAGGTGGACACCGACGTCGAGACGTCGTGGCCGTAGGCGGGCACCATGGCGAACACCAGTCGCTCGGGATCGGCCGATTTCACCGCGAGGGCGGCCTGCTCCGTGACGCGTCGCCAGTTCGACTGGATGGACATGAAGGCGTCGTGCGGCTCGTTGTGCGGGATCTCGATGCCCATCACGTTGGGATCGCCCTTGTAGTGGGCTGCCAGCCAGCGGTGCGCGTCGAGGAGCGCCGCCAGATGGTCGCGGTCGGCGAGGTTGAGCGTCCCCCGCTCCGTCGGCGACGGCGCCAGGTAGCCGAATCCGGTGCCGGGCTTGCCCGTGCCGGCGTCGTGGTTGTTGCCGCCGCTCCAGTAGTCGTAGGGGTCCACCGGGTAGCGGTGCCAGTCGAGGATCAGCCGGACGCCGTGCGCGCCGGCGCGGGCGACGAAGTGATCGAGCATGGCCGGCCATGAGGTGTTCATGCCGCGCGAGGAGATCTCACCGGCCCACGCGTCGTCGTCGGGGAAGACACCCCGGGCGGGCTGCACCATGCCGAGGTTGATGGGCACGCGCACCGCGCGCAGCCCCCACGCGGCCATGAGCGCGACATCGGCGTCCAGCCCGGTCCAGTCGGCGTTGCGGGGGAACTTCAGCATCATGAGGTCGTAGTTGAATCCGGTGAACCCGAACGCCCGGTCGCCCTCCATGAGGCGGCCGTCGACCACCCGGAGCATCGCGAGGTCCTGGGGTTCGCGCACTTCCACCGGGAACTGGTGTGTCACGCCGAGGTGGTCGACGGAGATCTCGGCCGAGCCAGCCCGCAGCGGTGTCAGGTACCCGTAGGCGTTGACGGCGACCACGTCCGGTGCGCTCGACACCAGCTCCGAGTGCTGCGTGACGTCCTTGCGCTTGCCGTCGGCGTACACGGCCCGCACGACGAGCGGGACGATGTCCTCGTCGCCCGTGAGGATCACGGGGAGCCCGGTGGTCTCCAACGTCGACGGCGGCACGGGCTCGACGGTGTGCTCGACCCGGACGTCGTCGAACCACGCCGTCGCGCTCGTCGAGCCCAGGGTCATGTGCTCCTTCCACAGCTGCAGCTCGAGCCGGATCACGTCCTGCATGCCGGCGATGTTGTTCCAGTGGGTCACCTCCACGTGCTGCCACCCGGCGGCGCCCGGGGTCACGTTGACCTGGGCGTTGCGCTGCCCCTGCGTGGAGCTCACGAGGCGCACTTGGACGCGGGTGACCCGTTCGGTGGCCACCTTGAAGCTCACCTTGGTCACGGCGAGGCCGTCCAGGGTCTTGCGGAGCGCGACGTAGCGCCCCGCCTTGGCGAAGTCGCCCGTGAGCCTGCCCGACCGCAGCCCCTCTGCCGCGCGGGTGTCGTCGCGGACGAACTCGGCGACCGCGGCGCCGTACTCGTTGCCGAGGTGGACCGCCCACGGCTCATGGCGCGACTCGAAGTGGCCGACGACGTCGATCCACGTGGTCGGGGCCGCGCTGGCGGTGCCGGCTGGGCCTGCCGCGAGCAACGATGTGGCGACGACGGCGCCGGTTCCGATCAACAGACTGCGCCGGGTGACTTGGGTGTCCTGCATAGACCCTGCTCCTGGGTAGGGCGCCCGCTCCTTTGCTAAAGCGCTTTAGTAGCATATCGTAGGGCCAAGATCGACCACGGTCAATGGATCGACGCGATCCGGTTCAGGGGCGCAGCGCGGCGACGGCGACCACCGTCGCACCCGCCACGGCCGCGACACCGGCCGCCACCCACGCCGGTCCCAGCAGTGCCGCCGGCACCCCACTGAGCGCCACCACCGCGAGCCCCGCGCACACGCTGATCGCGACGAACCCCATCACACCCAGCGCCATCCGGCCGGCCGCACGGGCCGTGATCGCCGCGTACGACGGAGCCGCGGCGGCGAGGGCCGTCGCCAGGTGGAACCCCGCGACCGCTGCTGCCACCGTCACCCACTGCCACCAGGGGGCGTCGGCTCCGCCGGCCAGCCACATGATCGCCACGACCGCGACGAGCCCCAGTGCCGCCCCCGAGTCCGGGCGGACGGCGGCTGCCAGCGTCAGCACGGACCCTGCCACGAGCAGCGCCGTCGACAGGATCATCGGGAACCAGAGCCATCCCAGGGCAGCGGCCCCGAGCCCGGACGCGAGGACCCCCACCCGCAGCACCCACTGCGGGCCGCTGATGATCCGGAGGGCGTAGAGCCAGCCGGCGACGAGTTCGGCCAGATCCCTCATCGGCCGAGCACCCGCCTGGGGGCGGAGCGGGCCGCCTCCATCGACAACAGCACGCTGGCGAGGCTCCCGGTCCCCCGCCAGGGCGTCACCGGGATGCCGAGCGACCGGAGCCGCGCCACCGCTGCGTCGCGCTCCATCCGCCGGATCATCCATGCCTCGCCGAGGAAGGTGTCGCGCCGGAACGACGCGATGTCGTCGAACCGGCCGATCTCCTCCGGCAGCGTGTCGACACCGATCACCTCTGCGCCCATTCGGCGCAGCCGCACGATCTCGTCCTGCGCCTCGCGCTCGAGGAGCGGCGAGCAGAAGAACACCAGCATCCCGCTGGTCACGGACCCCACCGGCCGGAGCACGTCCCAGTCGGGCACGCTGCGGTTCGCCCGCGACAACACGTTCAGCACCACCCGCGCCTGCCGGGGGCCGGTTCCGGAGCGCACGTGGCCGATGCGGCGGCCGAGGTCGTGGATGGCCACGCGGTCGCCGAAGCCGACGTAATGCCGCGAGATGGCGGCGACCGCCCGCACCGTCGCGTCCAGGCTGGCGGCCGCACCAGCGTCGGCGGGGACGATGTCGAGGAGCGTGTCAGCCACGATGAGCACGTCGGTGTCGCGTTCGGTGAGGGTGGAGTTCACGTGCACGGCCCCCAGCCGCGACGTCACGCGCCAGTTGATCCGCTTGAGCCGGTCGCCGGGCCGGAACTCGCGGACGTCGGCCAGGTCGCTGCCGTCACCGCGGTGCCGCGAGCGGTGCATGCCGACGATGCCGATCGGGTGGGCGACCCCGCTGCCGCCCTCGAGGGTCGACGACGCGGGCCGCACCGTCACGGTGACCCGGGGCAGCATCGTCGACGCCCGCCAGGAACCGCTGGGGTCCGCGACCGCCACGCGGCCGGGGCCGACGTCGTAGCGGCCCCACCGCTCGGGCTGCACCGCCATCGTCACGCCCTCCGGCACCACGGCGTCCACCACGGTTCCGACGTCGGGCTCGAGCGCGATGCCTGCCCGCACCGGCCATTGAGCCGTGACGAGCGACGACGGCCACGCCGCCGACACTGAGACCGCCAGCGGCACCGATTCCCCCTCCGGCACCACGACCGCCCGCGGGCGCACGTCGACGCGCGGCCCTCCGCGCCGTCGCATGCCCCACCCCCAGGCGAGGTGCACCACGAACGGCGCGACGAGCACCACGAGGTCGGGGCGCCGGGCCACGAGCGCGACCACCCCCAGCACGGCCGCGGCACCCAGGGACCGCAGCAGCGCCGGAGTGTGGGTCAGCTGCATCACACGCTCTCCGCGTCGGGCACCGGGACAACGTCCAGCACGGCCCGCACGATGGATTCGGGCGCGACGTTGTTGAGCCACAGCTCCGGCCGGATCACGATGCGGTGCCCGAGCGCGGGCACGGCCAGGCGCTTGACGTCCTCAGGGATGACGAAGTCGCGGCCCTCGATCAGCGCCAGCGCCCGCGAACACAGCAGCAGCGCCAACGACCCGCGCGGCGACGCCCCGACCAGCGTGTCCTGGTGCTCGCGCGTGGCGCGGACCAGGTCGATGGCGTAGCGCCCCACGGACTCCGCGACATGGATGCGCTCGACGCAGTCCTGTACCGCCAGCAGGCCGGCGGGGTCGAGCACGGCCGGCACCGTGACCTCCTCGCGCCGCCGTTCCATCCGCCGCGACAGCACGTCCCACTCCTCGTCGAGCGAGGGGTAGCCGAACGCCAGGCGCAGGAGGAACCGGTCGAGCTGGGCCTCTGGCAGCGGGTAGGTGCCCTCGTGCTCGATCGGGTTGGCGGTGGCCAGCACGTGGAACGGCCGCGGCAGCACGAACGTGTGTCCCTCGACGGTGACCTGGCGCTCCTGCATCGCCTCGAGCAGCGCGGACTGGGTCTTGGGCGGGGTGCGGTTGATCTCGTCGGCCAGCAGTAAGCCGGTGAAGATGGGTCCCTCGCGGAAGCTGAACTCGGCCGTGTGCTGGTCGAAGATGTAGGAGCCCGTCAGGTCGGCCGGGAGGAGATCGGGTGTGAACTGCGCGCGGGTGAACTCCAGGCCCAGGGCTTGGGCCAGGGACCGGGCGGCCAGCGTCTTGCCCAGGCCGGGGAGGTCCTCGAGCAGCACGTGCCCCCCGGCGAGCACCCCGGCCAGCACCAACGTCATCTGGTCGCGTTTGCCGACCAGGGCGGTGTCGACGGCGTCGAGGACCTGCCGGACGAGCGCGGTGGCCTCCGCGGGGGCGAGCGCATCTGGGCTGCTCATAGCGAATCGATCTCCTTGAGGTGGGCGTGGAGGGTCTTGCGGGTGAGGACCTGCGCGTGGTCCGCCTCGGCGCTGCGGAGGTAGCGCAGCAGCGCCGGGGAGAGGGCGCCGTCGGCGTGCGCGAGAGGGTCCGGCACCCCGTCGGGCACCCGCCCGGACAACACGAGCCGGCGGGCGGTGAGGTCGCCGAGCTGCCGGGCGAGCCGGCGCGCGTCGAAGTCGCGGCCGGGCTGGGCGTGCGCGAGCATCGACGAGGTCCTACGGGTCCGGATGTCGGCCTGGAAGTGCGGAGAGCGGGTCTCCCACGACGGCTGGACCCACTCCGGGGGCTCGCCGGCAGGGCGCAGGTGTGCCCCGGCCCACGTGCCTACCGCGACGACGACGGCGGTGAGGAACGCAATGAGCGGATCGACCCGCAGGTTGAGTGCGCCGTCGACGGCGACGACGATCGCCGCCAGGCCGAGCCACACCGCCAGCCGCAGCGCGAGTCCACGCGCGGCCGTCACGGGGCCGCCTTGCCGGTGAGCTGGGCGCTGAGTGTCTCCAGTGCCGCGATGGCGCGGTCGCGGTCGGCGTCGGTCAGCTCGTGCGTGGAGAACATCGCCTGCCGGTACAGCTCGGCCAGGTCGCCCAGCGCGGTGGCGTCGACGGCGGCGTGGCTGATCACCTCGACGGTGAACTCTTCCGACGTCTGCGCGGGCCGCCGGAAGACCCCGGAGGAGACCGCGACGTGTTCGAGCCGCCGCCAGCACTCGATGACCGCCCCGTCGACGGCGATCCCCCGCCGCAGCTCGGCGACGGCCTCCTCCAACGTCTCGGCCAGCTCCTCGTCGTCGATCTCGGGGATCTCGGCCTCGTTGCCGGCCGGGTCGGCGGCGTGACGCCGCTCCGTGCGGATGAGCTCGGCCCGCAGCCGGTAGAGGAAGGCTCCGACGAGGGCCAGGATCGCGGCGGCGACGAGCAGCCGGAGCACGTCGTCGGCCCACGCGGGCAGGACGAGGGGTTCCACGTCCGGGGCGGGGAACAGCGGCGACGCGGAGGGCAGGACGTCGAGGTCAGGCAGCGAGGGCGCCGGCTCCGGTGACAGGGTGGGCGCGGGCCTGGGCAGGATCTCGACGGCAGAGGGGCGCGGGCTGGCCGCGCCGAGCACCACCACCGCGAGGAGTACGAACGTGGCGGCGACCGCGAGGACGGTGCCCGCCCAGTGTCGTTGCGGCGCGCTCACTGGCCTCCGCCGTCGACGAGCTTCACGGTGACGACGTCGTCGCCCGACTTCACGCCGTGGGTCCGGAACGCCTCAAGGACCCGCTGGATGACCGCGTCCTGCGCGGTCCGGGTCTCCAGCTGGCGGGCGCCCGACCAGAACCGCAGGTCCATGCGGACCGTCGCCGTCCCGATCTCGCGCAGCAGGGCGTCGGGCGCGGGGTCCGCGAGTACGGACGGCACCGTGCTGATGGCCTCGAGCGCCACCAGGCGGGCGCGGCTGAGATCGGTGGCGTCGTCGAGTTCCACCGACACGGTGGACCGCACCCGCTCGTACCCCGTCTGGACGGTGACGATCTCCGAGTGCAGTGACGAGTTCGGGATCAGGACGAGCCGGCCGTCGAACGTGCGCAGCGCCGTGTGGGACAGTCCCATCTCGCTGACGGTGCCGGCATGGTCGAGGACGGAGATCTGGTCGCCGACGCGGAACCGGTCGCGGGCCAGGATGACGATACCGGCGAACATGTTGCCCAGCACCGTCTGGAACGCGATGCCCGCGGCGAGCGAGATGATGGTGATGCCACCGAGCACGTCGACGGGTTTGACGCTGGGGAACACGACCGTGACCGCCGCGGCCGCCGACAGCACCACGATCGTCACGTGGACGAGGTTGGAGAACACCCGCGTCGAGCTCGCGCTCCGGCCGCGCCAGGCCAGGAGCCGTCGCACGACGGCGCGCGCCGCGAGCCCGACCAGGACGCCGACCAGCAGCACCGCCAGCCCGGTCGCCACGGCCTGCCAGGTGATGGGTGGAAGCTCGATCACGTCCCGGCTCCTTTCGTGGCTGCTCAGAGCCTACGACGCCGGGGACGGCACCGGGGTCAGGCGGGGGCGGCGGCCAGGCTGCGGCGGTCGCGGCGCCACATGCCGCGGGTCGAGTCCAGCACGTCGGTGACCGCGTCCCGGGCGGCGGCGACGACGTCGCCCAGTTGGCTGTGCCCGGGCCGCTTGTTGGGCAGCGAGTGGCGGAACACCTTGGCCCAGGCCGACCCCACCTGCTTCGGCAGCGGACCGGTCACGTAGCGCAGCCCGTAGCGCTCCATCAGCGCCCGGATGCGAGGGGCGATCTCGGCGTACCGGTTGCTCGGCATGTCGGGGAAGAGGTGGTGCTCGATCTGGTGCGACAGGTTCCCGGTCATCACGTGCATGAACCGCGAGCCGCTGATGTTGGCCGAGCCGAGCATCTGACGCACGTACCACTCGCCCCGGGTCTCGCCCTCGATGGACTCGGTCTCGAACGTCTCCACGCCGTCGGGGAAGTGGCCGCAGAAGATCACCGAGTGCGTCCACACGTTGCGGGCGGTGTTGGCGATGGCATTGGCGAGCAGCGTCGACAGCGCCGACGGCCCCGACAGCAGGGGGTGCACCACGTAGTCCTTGCCCATCTGGGCGCGCAGCTTCTTCAGCACCTTCTTCAGGTCCGCCATGAAGACGTCCTTGTCCTTCGTACCGTCCTTGAAGCCCTTGACGTCGAGGTCGTAGGCGGCGATGCCGTACTCGAAGAACAGGGCCGTGAAGAAATTGGTCACGGGCTGGAACACGTGATGGAGCTTCCACTCCTGATCCGGGTCCACGCGCAGGATGTTGTAGCCGAGGTCGTTGTCCATGCCGACGACGTTGGTGTAGGTGTGGTGCTCGACGTTGTGGGACTTCTTCCACTGCTCGGCGGGCGAGGCGAAGTCCCACTCCCACGTGCTCGAGTGGATCTTCTCGTCGCGCATCCAGTCCCACTGGCCGTGGAGGATGTTGTGGCCGATCTCGGTGTTCTCGATGATCTTGGCCACCGTGAGGCCGGTGGTCCCGACGACGAACGCGGGCGGGAACTTCGAGAACAGCAGCACGACGCGGCTGGCGAGTTCGAGCGACCGCTGGGTGCGGATCATGCGCCGGATGTAGGCGGCGTCGGCGGCTCCGCGGCTCGCGAGGACCTCGTCGCGGATGGCGTCCAGCTCGCGGCCGATGTCCTCGATGTCCTCCGGTGTGAGGTGCGCGATGGGGTTGCGCTTCCCGCTGGCGGAGACCTCTGCGCGGGCCTCGGGGCGGGTGGTGGTGATGCGGTTGGTGCGGGTGGCTGATGCGGTCATGATGGCTCTCAAACTCGGAGGTGGCAGGGGCCGGCGGCGGCCGACACGCAGGTCTGGACGAGGACCGGATCCTCGGGATTGGCGGTGGTGACCTCGCCCGTGCGCAGGTCTCGCACGCTGCCGTCGGTGAGGGGCAGGACGCAGTTGAAGCAGATGCCCATCCGGCAGCCCGACGGCATGAGCACACCGGCGTCCTCACCGGCGTCGAGCAGGGTCGTGGCGGCGTCGGCCGCGACCGTGACCCCGGCGCCCGTGAAGGTGACCTCGCCGCCGTCGCCGACGGCGTGGATGCGGGGTCGGAACCGTTCGGTGTGCAGGCGTCCCGAGAGGCCTGCGGCGGCCCAGTGGGCTTCGGCGTCGTCGAGCAGTCCGGTGGGCCCGCAGACCCAGACGTCGCGGTCGCGCCAGTCCGGGACCACGCCGTCGAGGGCGGTCACGGGGAGGATGCCGTCGGTGCCGGTGAACCGGGTGACGAGGGAGATGCGGCCTTGGGCCGCGAGCGCGGTGAGGTCGCGCCGGAACAACATGTCGGCGCTGGTGGGGGCGGAGTGCACGACCACGACGTCCCGCGGGAGGGGATCGTTGCGGAGCATGCCCATGACGGGGGTGATTCCGCTGCCGGCGGTGAGGAAGAGGACCCTGTCCGGGGCGGGGTCGGGCAGCACGAAGTCCCCGGTGGCCTGGTCCAGCATGAGCACCGTGCCGGGGCGCAGGCCGTGGCGGACATGGTTGCTGACCTTGCCATCGGGGATGGCGCGGACGGTGATGGAGATGGTCTCGGCGCAGACGGGGCTCGTGATCGAGTAGGCGCGCCAGTGGCGCACCCCGTCGACGTCCAGACCGATCCGCGTGTACTGCCCCGGGCGGTGACCCCGCCACCCGCGGCCGGGCCGGATGAGGATCGTGGTCGCGGTGGGGGTCTCCGGGGTGACCGCGACGACCCGCCCCCGCAGGTCCGCGCCGGAGCGGAGCGGGTCGACCAGATCGATGAAGTCCTCGGGCAGCAGGGGCGTCGCGAGGGCCTCGGCCACCCGGCGCGCACCGCGACCCACGCGGGCAAGGGCGCGCTTGACGGAGGAGCGGTCCGCCTGTGGCGGGGCGACGACGTCGCCCGGTGAGGTCACTCCCCCAGGTTAACCTACGGTTGCGTAGGTTCAAGTGCTTCGGCCGTGTGGGTACGTAGGATCGGGGCATGGAGCGCAGCGTCGACGCCGTCGTCATCGGAGCGGGCCACCACGGGCTGGTGGCCGCGGCTCTCCTGGCGGACGCGGGCTGGGACGTCGCCGTGTTCGACGGCAGGCCCGTGCCCGGGGGCGCAGTGGCCCACCGCCTCATGGACGGATTCGTCGTCGACGAGTTCTCCTCCTGCTATCCCCTCGGCATGGCCTCCCCCGTGCTCCGGGACCTGGATCTCGAGGACCACGGCCTCACCTGGGCCGACCACCGGCCGGCTCTCGTGCACGTGGCCGACGGCACCGACGCCGAGGGCTCCGTCGTGGCGGCGACGGCGGAGGACACCGCCGTGGCCCTCGACGCGGACCACCCGGGCGACGGCGACGCCTGGCTCGCGCTCGTGTCCGGCTGGCGGCGGGTGAGGGAGCCCCTCATCGCGGCCCTGCTCACCGACTGGCCCCCGGTGCGACCCGGCGCGCGCCTCCTCCGCACGCTCGGCGGGTCGGGGCTGCTGGACTTCGCCCGCTTCGCGCTGCTGCCCTCGGACCGCATGGGGCAGGAGTGGTTCGGTGGCGGGCGGGCCCGCGACCTCCTGGCCGGCAACGCCATGCACGCCGACGTGTCTCCGCTGGCCCCGGTCAGCGGGCTGATGGGGTTCATCATGACGATGCTCGCGCAGGACGTCGGATTTCCCGTGCCGCGGGGCGGGGCCGGGCACCTGGCGGGCGCGCTGGCCGCCCGTGCCCGTGCCGCCGGGGCGGTCGTCCACCTGGGGTCGCCCGTCGCCGGCATCAGCGTCACCGCCGGCCGTGCCGACGGCGTGCGCCTGGCCGACGGCACGACGGTCCGGGCGCGCCGCGCCGTGCTGGCCGACGTGTCCGCGACCGCCCTCTACCGGGCCCTCCTGCCCGCGGACGCGGTGCCCAGCGGCCTGCTGCGCCGGCTCGACCGGTTCGCCTGGGACCCGCCCACCCTCAAGCTCAACCTGCGGCTCGACGCCCCCATGCCGTGGCGGGCGACCCGGGCGGCGGGCGCCACCGTCGTGCACGCCGGGCACTCCTCGCGGGGGCTGGTGACCTGGCACGCGGAGATCGCCACCGGGCGGGTGCCCGCGCGCGCCTTCGCGTTGGTGGGGCAGATGACGACGGCGGACGCGTCGCGCTCGCCGGCAGGCACCGAGTCGCTATGGGCCTACACGCATCTCCCACGCAGCGGGCCGGCGGGCGCCGCCCGGTCGCTGGACACCCTCGAGGCCCTCTTCGACGACCTCGCCCCAGGCTGGCGGACTCTCGAACGCGGACGCTGGGTGCAGACACCCGCTGATCTGCACGCCGCCGACCCGAACCTCGTCGACGGCGCCCTCGGCTCCGGCACCACGCAGCTGTTCCAGCAGGGCCCCTGGCGGCCGCTGGCCGGGCTCGGGGGGCCCCTCACCCATGTGGAGGGTCTGTACCTGGTTTCGGCAGCCACGCATCCGGGCGGGGGCGTGCACGGCGGCGCCGGCTACTCCGCCGCCCGGGCTGCGCTGCGGGGGGCCCGCTGGTGGTCGCGACCGGTCGGGCGGGCCACCACCGGGGTCCAGCTGTGGCTGCAGCGTCGCGATCCGGACTTCTGACCTGCAGCGCGGGGCTCAGCCGTGGGGATGGACGGTGAACCGCGACACAGCGGTCGCCTCGCTCACCTGCACCACCCTCGCCCGCTGATCCTCGCACCGCTCCACCATCGACTGGCAGAAGGCCTTGTCCAGGCGCTCGTCGACGTCGGCGAGCACCACGAGGGTCTCCCACATCATCTGCTGCGCCCGCACGGCGGCGGCCAGCGCGTCGAGTTCCGTCTGGGTCATCAGCCCGTCGTGGTTGCGGGTGGGGTTGAGCGGGTTGAGCCGGCCCGCCGCTTGCACCAGCCCGGCCACCATGTTGCGGGCGGTGCTGACCTCGTAGCCGAGGTCCTCGATGAGGTCCGCGACCGTTGAGTGCGACTCGGCCAGCTCGTCGTGGAGCCGTTCGAAGGTGGCGGCGTAGGGCGTGCCGGCCCACGTGTCCGCCGCCGCCTTGAACGCCTTGACCCCCGCATCCGCCGCGACGAGATGCTGATTGAGATAGGCGGAGTACTTGTCGTGATCGAGTTCGACCGCCATGGCGACCTCCTGTGTCGGTGTCGTCCCAACCTAACCCGTCGGCACCGACACCACCTGGCCGTTGCCGAACTCCACCCACTCGACGTCGCGGTGCCCCCGCCCGGCCAGGACGGCCAGGAGGATGCGCAGCGTGTCGCCGTGCGAGACGACGGCCAAGTGCTCACCGACGCCGTGGTGCGATCGCAGCTCGGCGACGAACTCACTGAGCCGCCCGTGCACCTCGGCCACCGACTCTCCCCCTCCCCAGCGCACCTCACTGATGTGGAGGCCGTCCGGCACGGGTTCCTCGGTCAGGTCGTCGTAGCTCATCCCCTCGAGCGACCCCAACGCCTGTTCCCGCAGCAGCGCGCTCGTGCGCAACGGGGCGCCGTGCCGCGCCGCGATGACCTCCGCGGTCTGGAGCGCCCGCAGCTGATCCGAGGCGACGACCTCGCTCAGCGGCACGCCGTCGAGGACGCGGGCCGCCGCCTCGGCCTGGCTGAGGCCCAACGTCGTGAGCGGGACATCCATCCGTTGGCCCTGCAGGCGGCGCTCCAGGTTCCACGTCGACTGGCCGTGCCGCACCAGGTGCAGGATCACCGCGTCACCACCCGCGGCCCGTCGGCCCGGGCGACGGCTCCGCCGCGCCGTCGCGGTAGGGCTCGGCGCCCCCTGGCCAGGACCTCGCGGCCCGGCCGCTGATCCAGCGGTACCCGACGGTGAGGCCAGCCGAGGCCCGCTCGATGCCCGCGACGTCCGGCCGGGTGTCGGCGGCCGCCAGGACGATGTTGCCGAACCGCTTGCCCTTCTGCACCACCGGTTCCATGCCGATGATCAGGTGCGGCCAGCGCTCGGCCAGCCCGGCCGCCAGGCGCTTGACCCAGGCGAACGGAGCACGGTCCGTGACGTTGTAGATCACCAGCGCCTCCTCGCGCCCGACACGCCGCAGGTCGTCGAGGCACTCGGCCGTCGCCAGTTCCCCCGGCACCTGGGAGCCGTCGAAGGCGTCGACGATCACGACATCGGCCCACCCCTCGGGCATCGCGGACAGTCCCGCCCGCCCATCGACGTCGCGCACCTTGATGCCGGAGCGCGGCGGCAAGGGGATCTTGCGCCGCACCTCCTCGGTGAGCTCGACATCGGGCTCGCACACGACCTGCGCCGTCCCCGGGCGGCGCCACGCCACCCATCGCGGGATCGACATGCCCGCCCCGCCCAGGTGGACGATCCGCAAGCGCCGGTCGGCGGGGGCGCCGAGGACGGTGTGGTCGAGCACCATGGCGATGTGCTGGACGTACTCGAACGCCAGGAAGTCGGGCCGGGCCGGGTCCACCCAGGACTGCGAGGTCAGGCCGAAGCGCACCCAGAACGCGCCCGGGGTGTCCCGGTCGGGGATGAGGCGCTCCATTCGCCCGAGCCTAGCCCGCGTAGACTCCGGCTCGCCATGAGCACCTCCCGCCGCATCCTCGCCCTCGCCGTGCCCGCCTTCGCGGCGCTGGTGGCTCAGCCGCTCATGATGCTCGCGGACACGTGGATCGTCGGACACCTGGGCACGGTGCCGCTGGCGGGTCTGGGGATCGGCAGTGGTCTGCTGACGACCGTCACCGGGCTGATGATCTTCCTCGCGTACGGGTCGACGGCGGTCGTAGCCCGCCGGATCGGAGCGGGACAGCGCGCCGACGGCATCGGGCTGGGCGTGCAGTCCATGTGGTTGGCGGCCCTCCTCGGCGCCGTCGTCGGCGTGCTCGTCTGGGCTGCGGCGCCGTGGCTGGCCACGGCCCTCGGCGCCGACGGGGAGGTGCGCACCCAGGCGGTGACCTACCTGCGCTGGTCCATTCCGGGGCTGCCCGGCATGCTCGTCATGCTCGCGGCCACCGGCACCTTCCGGGGCCTCGCCGACGCCAGGACCCCGCTCGTGCTGTCCATCGGCAGCGCGGCCCTCAACCTCGTCCTCAACGCCGCTCTGGTGTTCGGGCTCGGGATGGGCATCGCCGGCGCCGCGCTCGGCACCGCGGCCGCCGAGACGACCTTGGGAGCCACCGCCACCGCCCTCGTGGCTCTCCAGGCCCGCCGGGCCGGCGCGCGGATGCGGCCGTCACGGCGAGGCATGGCCGGAAGCCTGGCCGTCGGGACGCCCCTCCTGCTGCGCACGGTGACACTGCGGATCGCGCTGCTCATCACCACGTACGTCGCGGCCGCGCAGGGTGCGGCCGGCCTGGCGGCGCACCATGTGGTCATGCAGGTGTGGGGGCTCATGGCGTACGCGCTCGACGCGCTCGCGATCGCCGGCCAGACCATCATCGGCACCGCCCTCGGGGCTGGCGACGCGCGGGAAGCCCGCTCGTCGACCCGCCTGATGACCTGGTGGTCGGTCGCGGCGGGTGGGGTCATCGGCGTCGCCGCGGCGCTGCTGCGCCAGCCTGTCGCGGCGTTCTTCGCGCCCGACGACGACGTGCGGGCACTGGTCGCGTGGCTGCTCGTCATCGTCGCGGCGACACTGCCGCTGGCCGGCTACGTCTACCTGCTCGACGGCGTGCTGATCGGCGCGGGCGACGGCCGCTACCTCGCTGCTGCGGGCGTCGTCACCGTGGTGGCGTACGCGCCGGTGGCGCTGCTCGCGCTGACCGCGGCCGAGGGGCGGCAGGGGCTGACGTGGCTGTGGATCGCGTTCACCGTGGTCTTCATGGGTGCGCGCGCCGTGACGCTGGGGCTGCGGGCGCGCGGCGACCGCTGGCTCCGGCTGGGCGGCTGAGGGGTCCTGCCGGTACACCGCAGGACAGGGCCTCCCTCGGATCGCGGTGAGGGGGTGAGATGGTTGGTGGCGTGTGCACCAGGCACGCGCACGTGAACTGAGGAGAGGGCTACACCGCGATGGACGAGCGTCGCGCGATCAAGGTGCTGCTGACTCCCCCCACCGCAGGCTGAGGAGCCGCTCCCCCCACCGCTGGCTGAGGTGCCGCGCAGCGGCCTCCCCACCGCTGGCTGAGGTGCCGCGCAGCGGCCTCCCCACCGCTGGCTGAGGTGCCGCGCAGCGGCCTCGAAGCCTCGAGAAAGTGACCTTGTCAGCTCAGGTTTCCCAGGCTTCGAGGCTCGTCGCTGCGCTCCTCGCTCCTCAGCCAGCGGGGAGGACGCGCGCCCACGCGCACCGACCGCTTTCTGCCATTGTTCGGCATTGCGGCGAAATACGTGACTCCACGTAATCCTCGACCGGCTTGAGAGCGGCGGGTAGCGTCGACCCCATGCGACGACTCGCCCCTGCCGCCCTCGCGCTCGCCGGTATCGCCGCCTGTTCGGGCCCGGCAGACTCCCCGACCCCCGCCGGCACGGTCGCCTCGAGCCCCGCCTCCTCGTCGGCCGCGGGCGGCCTGTCCCCCTCGGTCACCCCATCCGCGTCACCGCCGGGAGTCCCGACGACGCACGAGTTCGTCGTGACCGAGCACCAGGCGTTCGACGAGCCCTGGGCCCTGGCGTTCCTGCCCGGCACCGACACCATGGCGATCACGCAACGCGGCGGGGCGCTCGTGCTGCGCGATCCCGACGGCACCGTGCGGGAGGTCAGCGGCGTGCCGGACGTGGCGGTCGCGGGGCAGGGCGGCCTCGGCGACATCATCCCCGGGCCCACGTTCGACGACGACGGCACCGTCTACCTCTCGTGGGTGGAGCGGGGCGACGGGGGCTCAGGCGCCGTGGTCGGCCGCGGCCGACTGGACGTGGCCGGGGCAGCCCTCACCGGCGTCGACGTCATCTGGGAGCAGACCCCCAAGGTCAACGGCGACGGCCACTTCTCGCATCGCCTGCTCATCGACGGCGACCACCTGTTCGTCAGCTCCGGGGACCGCCAGAAGTTCGACCCGGCGCAGGACATGGGCGGCAACCTGGGCAAGATCGTGCGCCTGACACTCGCCGGTGCCCCGGCGCCCGGCAACCCCTGGGCCGACGAGGGAGGGGTCGCGGCGCAGTTCTGGAGCATCGGGCACCGTAACCCGCTGGGGTTGGCCCTTGACGCCGACGGCCGGCTGTGGGCCTCCGAGATGGGCCCGCAGGGCGGTGACGAGCTCAACCTCATCGTCGCCGGCGCGAACTACGGATGGCCGGAGGCCTCCAACGGCTCGCACTACGGCGGCGGCGACATCCCCGACCACGCGCCGGGCGACGGCTTCGAGCCGCCGAAGGCCTTCTGGACGCCCAGCGTCTCCCCTGGCTCTCTGCTGATCTACGACGGCGACCTCTTCCCGGCCTGGTCCGGGGACGCCTTCCTCGGCGCTCTGTCCGGCGAGGCGCTGATTCGGGTGGACCTGGAGGGCGAGTCGGCGACCGTCGCGGAGACCTGGCCGATGGGGGCGCGGATCCGCGCTGTGGCCCAGGCACCCGACGGCGCGATCTGGCTGCTGCAGGACGGCGACGGCGGCCGCCTGCTGGAGCTGCGCCCGGCCTGAGTCAGGGCTGCAGTCGCGTCACGTGCCAGCCGTCCGCGAGCCGCCGGCAGGACACCCGGTCGTTGAGCCGACTGGCCTGACCCTGCCAGAACTCGATCTCGTCGACCAGCACGCGGTAGCCGCCCCACGACGGCGGACAGGGCACCTCCGCGTCGTCGGCGAAGCGCCGCGCGGCGGCCTCGACCGCGGCCGCCAACTCCTCACGCGACCCCAGCGGGCGCGACTGGTGGGACGCCCACGCCCCGATCTGACTGGCCCGCGGCCGGCTGCGGAAGTAGTCCTCGTTCTCCCGCTCCGTCAGCCTCTCGACCGCGCCGACCGCCCTCACCTGCCGCATCAGGGTCGGCCACCAGAGGTTGACCGCGGCGGCGGGCGTCGCGGCCAGCTCCTCGCCCTTCGGCGAGTCGTAGTGGGAGAAGAAGGTCAGCCCGGCCGGGCCCGCGTCCTTGAGCAGCAGCACCCGGCTGCGCGGACGCCCGTCGACGCCCACCGTCGACACCGTCATCGCGGTGGGCTCGGGCTCCTGCGCGGCCAACGCGTCGGCGAGCCAGCCGTCGAGGAATGCCCACGGATCGAAGCCGGTGAGGTCCGCCGGCAGCGGCTCGCCGGCGTAGTCGCGGCGGATGTCACGGAGGGTCGTGTTCATGCCTCCATCCAACCAGCCAGGGATCCGCGCCGGCGGTCCCCCACCCTGTTCGCAGCCGCTATCGTCCAGCACAGGAGGTTCCCATGAGCTACGACATCCTGGTCTTCGATCCCGACTCCGTGCCGCGCGACGTCGACGCGTTCCTCGCGTGGACCGAAGGCATCGGCTACGGCGGCGCCGGGGTCGATCTCGACGACCCCGAGAACGGCACGGTCGCGCTGCGCAGCTGGTACTCCGACTTCACGCAGAGCTTCCCGCCCGTCAACGGCCCGCTTGCCGACGCCGACGACGGGACCACGACGTACCGGTGCGGGTCGTCGTTCACGCTGGCGCAGTGCCCCGACGACGAGACCGGCCGGGCGGTCGAGGCGGCACGCAACCTCGCCGCGAAGCACGGGGTCGGGTTCTTCGATCCGAACACCGACGACGACCCCCTCTTCCCGGTCGATCGTCCGTAGACCCTGGTCGGACGGCCTTCCGGCAGGGCGGGAGTACGCTCGTGGCATGGCCAACGAGGACATGCGCATCGGCGATCACGAGCGCGACGAAGCGATCACGCTGCTGCAGGAGCACATGTCCGCCGGCCGGCTGACCACAGACGAGTTCAATGAGCGGATGTCGCGGGCGCTCGAGGCCCGCACCTGGCGTGACCTCGGCGTCCTGTTCACCGACCTCCCGGGGCGCCGCCCCATGCCCCCGGATGTGCCCACCCCCGCGGTCCCGGCGCCCGGCATGGGCTGGGTGGCCCCCGCTCCGACCTACGGCGCCTCCCCCGACACCCCCGAGGTGCGCCAGCACGGCGGCAAGCCCTGGTATTCGCAGTGGTGGATCCTCATGGTCGCCATCCTGGTGACCACGATGTCCAGCGGGCGGCTGGGGTTCCTCCTGCCCGCGGTGGCCATCTGGATCTGGGTCATCGCGCCGGCGCTCGACCGCGAGCGGCAGCGCCGGCGGCCGGCCGTGTCCGCCCCGCCCCGCCCCTTGACGTTCTACGAGCGCGAGGAACTGCTCGACGAGATCCGCGCCGGGCGCCCGATCTCCGCCGTCAAGCGCTACCGGGAGCTGACCGGCGCGGACCTCTACACCGCCAAGATGACCGTCGACGCCCTGCGCCGCGAGATCGGCCGCTGACACGCTGAACCGGCCGCTGGTGCGGGTGACCCCCACCAGCGGCCGGTCCCGTGAAGCCGCTCAGACCTGCGAGATCCCGTCGCCCACCCGGTCGAACCGGACGGTCTGCCCGTCGTGGATCTCACCGGCGAGCAGCCCGCGCGCCAACTGGTCCTCGATGGTGGTCTGCACGAGCCGGCGCAGCGGCCGGGCGCCGTAGACCGGGTCGAAGCCCACCTCTCCCAGCCACTGCTTCGCCGCCGCCGACACGTCGATCGAGATGCGCCGCGACTCCAGCCGCCGGTTGAGCTTGGCGATCTGGATGTCGACGATCTGTCCCAGCTCCTCCGTCGTCAGCGCGTCGAAGAGCACGACGTCGTCGAGCCGGTTGAGGAACTCCGGCCGGAACGCCTGCCGCACGACCCCCATGACGGCGTTGCGCTTCTCCCCCGGCTCCATGTGCTGGTCCGCCATGAACTGCGACCCAAGGTTCGAGGTGAGGATGAGCAGCGTGTTGCGGAAGTCGACCGTGCGACCCTGGCCGTCGGTGAGGCGGCCGTCGTCGAGGACCTGCAGCAGGATGTTGAACAGATCCGGATGCGCCTTCTCCACCTCGTCGAGCAACACGACGGAGTAGGGGCGACGGCGCACGGCCTCGGTGAGCTGTCCGCCCTCCTCGTAGCCGATGTAGCCCGGAGGCGCCCCGACGAGGCGCGCCACGGAGTGCTTCTCCGAGTACTCGCTCATGTCGATGCGCACCAGCGCCGTCTCGTCGTCGAAGAGGAAATCAGCCAGCGCCTTGGCCAGCTCGGTCTTCCCGACACCAGTCGGCCCGAGGAACAGGAACGACCCCGTGGGCCGGTTGGGATCCGAGATCCCGGCCCGCGACCGCCGCACGGCGTCCGAGACCGCCTTGACGGCGGCCCGCTGCCCGATCAGGCGCTCGCCGATCCGCTCCTCCATGTGGAGCAGCTTCTCGGACTCCCCCTGCAGCAGGCGGCCGACCGGGATGCCCGTCCAGGCGCCGACCACCTCGGCGATGTCCGGCGCGCCGACCTCCTCGGAGACCATCTGCGTCGTCGTGTCCTCGCTGGCCTCGGCCTCGGCGAGCTCGCGCTCGGCCGCGGGGATGTCGCCGTAGAGGATCTGCGACGCCCGGGTCAGGTCGCCCTCGCGCTGGGCGCGGTCCGCCTCGACCCGCAGCTGGTCGATGCGCTCCTTGAGGTCGCCGACGCGGTTGAGACCGCTCTTCTCCGACTCCCAGCGGGCCTCGAGCCCGCGCAGCTTCTCCTGCGCGTCGGCCAGCTCGGCGCGCAGCGCCGCCAGCCGCTCCCGCGACGCCTCGTCGTCCTCCTTCTCGAGGTGGAACGCCTGCATCGTCATCCGGTCGACGTCGCGGCGGAGCATGTCGATCTCCTCGGGCGAGGAGTCGATCTCCATCCGCAGCCGCGACGCGGCCTCGTCGACGAGGTCGATGGCCTTGTCCGGCAGCTGCCGAGACGTGATGTAGCGATCCGAGAGGGACGCGGCCGCCACCAGCGCGGAATCGGTGATGCGCACCTTGTGGTGCGCCTCGTAGCGCTCGCGGAGCCCGCGCAGGATCGCGACGGTGTCGTCGACCGACGGCTCACCGACGTAGACCTGCTGGAAGCGGCGTTCCAGGGCCGGGTCCTTCTCGATGCGTTCCCGGTACTCGTCGAGCGTGGTCGCGCCGATCATGCGCAGCTCACCGCGCGCCAGCATCGGCTTGAGCATGTTGCCCGCGTCCATGGCGCCCTCACCCGACGCGCCCGCCCCGACGACGGTGTGCAACTCGTCGATGAAGGTGATGATCTGGCCCTCGGCGTCGCGGATCTCGTTGAGCACGGCCTTGAGCCGTTCCTCGAACTCGCCGCGGTACTTCGCCCCCGCGACCATCGACGCGAGGTCGAGGGAGACGAGGCGCCGGTTCTTCAGCGAGTCCGGGACGTCGCCGGCGACGAGGCGCTGCGCGAGGCCCTCGACGACGGCGGTCTTGCCGACGCCGGGCTCACCGATCAGGACGGGGTTGTTCTTGGTGCGCCGCGCCAGCACCTGGACGACGCGGCGGATCTCGGAGTCGCGCCCGATGACCGGGTCGAGCTTGCCGGAGCGCGCCCGCTCGGTGAGGTCGATCGAGTACTTGTCGAGGGCGGACTCGCCGCCCTCGGACTCGGCCGACGTCACACGCTTGCCGCCGCGCAGTTCCTCGAAGCGTTCCTTCAGTGCCTCGGCCGTCACCCCGGCGCGGTCGAGGATGGTCTTGGCATCCGAGGGCACCATGGCCAGGCCGATCAGCAGGTGCTCGGTGGCGACGAAGTCGTCGCCCAGCGAGTCGGCCAGCGTCTCGGCCGAGGCCAGGACGCGCGCAAACGGGCCGGACAGCGCCGGCTGCGAGACCGACGAGCCGCTCGTGGAGGGCAGTCGGCCGATGGCCGCGTCGGCCGCGGCGTCGACCTGCGCCGGATCCGCGCCGGCCGCCGTGAGCAGCGCGCCGACGGTGTTGTCAGGGGTCAGCAGGAGTCCGTGCAGCAGGTGCACGGGCTCGGTGTTCGGGTTGCCGTGCGTGAGGGCCTGCCGGACCGCCGCCGTGACGGCGTCTCGGGACTTCGTCGTGAGCTTCTCGGTGTTCATGCGGATGGTCTCCTCAGAGTCAGGAATACAAGTTGAGTCTACCTCACTCAACCTGATGTCGGGAGCCGGTATTCCCGCGGACCCTGGGGCGGCCCGGTAGCCTCGGAGCCGTGATCAAGCGCACCGAGGACCCCGCCGACCTGCCCGTCGCCCCCGATCTCCCGGTCGACGACTCCGCCGAGGAGGAGATGCCTGAGATCAGCTTCGACGAGGCACGGTTCGCCGCCCGTCCCGCCCGGCTGCGGCCCCGCGCCCGCCGTCGCCAGGTGGATGAGAGTCCGATCACACCCCCGTTCGAGCCGTCGGGCGCCAACCGCGCCTACGTCGAGTGGCTGGAGGAGCAGTCGATGCTGCACGATGCCGAGAAGGTGTCGCGGCAGCTGGCCGGCAAGCACCTCATGTGGTCCAACCCCTACGCGCACCCGGATCCCCGGGCCGCCGTGCAGCGGGCCTCCGTCTGGTACACCGCCTACCCGCTGTCGCACATCACGACGCCGGGGCAGTCCTTCCTGTCCTCGCTGGGCGCGACCGAGTTGTGGGACGCCTTCTCCGCCGTCGGGATCGACGCCGTCCACACGGGCCCGGTCAAGCTGGCCGGCGGACTCGACGGCTGGGACCTGACGCCCAGCGTCGACGGCCACTTCGACCGCATGTCCATGGCGATCGACCCGCTGTTCGGCACCGAGGACGAGTTCCGCGACATGTGCGAGACCGCCGCCCGGCACAACGGCACGATCATCGACGACATCGTGCCCGGCCACACGGGCAAGGGCGCCGACTTCCGCCTCGCCGAACTCAACTACCGCGACTACCCGGGCATCTATCACATGATCGACATCCCGGAATCGGCGTGGCACCTGCTGCCCGACGTGCCCGAGGGCAGGGACTCGGTGAACCTCACGGCCGAAGCCGAGCTGGCCCTCGCGGACGAGGGCTACATCATCGGCGCACTGCAGCGGGTGATCTTCTACGAGCCGGGCGTGAAGGAGACCAACTGGTCCGTCACGCCCCCCATCCGCGACTACAAGGGGACGCTGCGGCGCTGGGTCTACCTGCACTACTTCAAGGAGGGCCAGCCCACCATCAACTGGCTGGACCCCACCTGCGCCGGGATGCGTCTGGTCATGGGCGACGCGCTGCACTCACTGCTGGACCTCGGCTCGGGCGGCCTGCGCCTCGACGCCAACGGGTTCCTCGGCGTCGAACGCTCCTTCGACCGGTCGCCGGCCTGGTCCGAGGGGCACCCGCTCTCCCAGGCGGCCAACCAGCTCATCGGCTCGATGGTGCGCAAGGTGGGTGGCTTCACGTTCCAGGAACTCAACCTGGCCATCGACGACATCCAGCGCACCAGCGCCGTCGGCCCGGACCTGTCGTACGACTTCATCACGCGCCCGGCCGCGCAGTTCTCCCTGGCCACGGGCGACACCGAGTTCCTGCGGCTGGTCCTGCGGGAGGCCATGGACATCGGCGTGGACCAGGCCTCGCTGGTGCACGCCATGCAGAACCACGACGAGCTCACCTACGAGCTGGTGCACTTCGCGGCTGCCCACCGCGACGACATCTACACCCTGGGCGGCGTCGACTACCGGGGCCACGAGCTGGCCGAACACATCCAGCAGACGATGCGCGACCTGCTGACCGGGCCCGCGGCCCCCTACAACTCGGTGTTCACCCAGAACGGCATCGCCAGCACGACGGCGTCGATCATCACCGCGTCCCTGGGCGTCACCGACCTCGACACCCTCACCGACGCAGACATCCGGCGCATCGCCAACGCCCACCTGCTGCTGTGCATGTACAACGCCTGGCAGCCGGGCGTGTTCGCCCTGTCCGGCTGGGATCTGGTCGGCGCCCTCCCGCTGGAGCGCGACGCGGTCAAGAGCCTGATCAGCACCGGCGACACCCGATGGATCGAGCGCGGCGCCTACGACATCCTCGGCGTGGCGCCCGAGGCGAAGAAGTCGCCGTCGGGCATGCCGCGGGCCCGCACCCTCTACGGGCCGCTGCCGGAGCAGCTGAAGAAGGACACGTCCTTCGCGTCGCGGCTGGCGGCGATCCTCAAGGTCCGCAAACGCAACGGGCTCGCGACCGGGCGGCTGCTGGACGTGCCCGAAGTGGGCCACCGCGCGCTGCTGGTGCTGGTGAACGAGCTGGAGATCGGGGCGGTGCAGATCACCGCGCTGAACTTCGGCGCGGAGCGCATCGAGGCCAGGGTGCAGTCGGACTTTCTCCCGGCGGGCCGCGTCTTCGACCTCAGCACGCGCCGCAAGGTGGGCACCGTCGACGACCTGGGTGGCTTCACCGTCGACCTGCCTGCGTTCGGCGGTCTGGCGATGATCATCCGCGACTGAACCCCGCGCGGTCCCGCCTGCTGACACAATCGACGCATGTCTGAGGCTCGAAACAGAGAAGGCGCCAAGCTCGCGATCGTGGGCGCCGGCGCGGTCGGATCGTCGTTGGCCTACGCGGCCCTCATCCGGGGCGTTGCCCGGCAGGTCGTGCTCCACGACATCAACGGCGCGAAGGTGCGCGCCGAGGCCCTGGATCTGGCGCACGGCGGCCAGTTCCTCCCGGAGGCGGTGGTCGAGGGGTCGGACGACGTCGACATCACGCGCGGCGCCGACGTCGTCGTCGTCACGGCCGGCGCCAAGCAGAAGCCCGGCCAGACCCGCATGGACCTCGCGGGCTCGACGGTGTCGCTGATGGAGAAGGTGATCCCGCCTCTGGTGGAGCGCTCGCCGGACGCGACGTTTCTTATGGTCACCAACCCGGTCGACGTCACCACGCAGGCGGCGTTGAAGATCAGCGGGCTGCCCACCAACCGGCTGTTCGGTTCCGGCACGGTGCTGGACTCGTCGCGGCTGCGCCAGCTCATCGCGACCACCTGCGACGTCGCCGTCGGCAACGTGCACGCCTACGTGTGCGGCGAACACGGCGACACCGAGACCCCTCTGTGGTCGACCGCGACCATCGGCGGTGTGCCGCTGACCGAGTGGGAGCGCACGACGGGCCGGCTGGGCGCGGCGGAGCGTGACGAGATCGCCCACCGCGTCGTCAACGCGGCCTACGAGGTCATCGAGGGCAAGGGCGCCACGAACTACGCCATCGGCCTGGCCGCCACCCGCATCATCGAGTCGATCCTGCGGGATGAACGGCGCGTGCTGCCGGTGTCGCGGATGCTGGACGGCTGGCACGGCATGTCCGGCGTCTGCATGGCGGTACCCACTGTCGTCGGTCGCGACGGCGCCGGCACGCAGTTGGAGCCGCCGTTGTCGGCCGACGAGCTGCAGCGGCTGCGCACGAGCGCGGAGCACATCCGCTCGATGGCGGTCGGGCTCGGCTTCTAGCGCAGGACGGCGACGACGTCGTGGCGGGGGCCCGCGTCGTCGGTCCAGCGGCTGACGAGCGAGCCGATGACGTCCTCCGGGGTAGGGGCCGCGCGGGTCAACAGGCGCATGATCTCGAGACGGCCACCCTCGCCCGCGACCACCCCGGTGCCCTGCACCGTCATGGTTAGCGGGAGCTCGTCGCCATGCACGTCGCGGATGTCCGCCTGCGTGTCGCCCTCGCGGATCACCCGGGTGGCCTCGGCGACGAACACGGGGTCGGTCTGCGCGTCGTAGCAGTAGCGCAGCCCGAGTTCCGAGTGCTCCAGCGTGCCGATGAGGTCGCCGCCGTCGAGCGGTGCGGAGCGCCATGTGACGGGGACGAAGTAGTAGTCCCCTGAGGTGGTCACGACCATGCAGTCGAGCCCCACGGCGCCCGCCGGGTCGACGAACCGGAAGAACGCGGCGCGCGAGAGCTGCTCGGGGTCGCCGTCGAACCACGGCTGGCGCGGGAGCCACCCCGCCAGGAGCTCCATCTTCGACGGCGTCAGCGTCGCCCCGACGTGGACCTCGGCCGCCCCGCTCACGAGGCCACCTCGACGCCGTAGCGCTTGGCGGCGCGCGCCTGCGCCTTGAGGCGCTCGGCCTCGCGGTCCTTCGGCGGGGCGGTGGTCACCAGATGGTCGAGGAGGTCGGTCGTGATGGCGGCCACCGCCTCCACCGCACGGGTGAAGGCCTCCTCGTTCGCCTGACTGGGCCTCGTGGTGCCCGCCACCTTGCGGACGTACTGCAGCGCGGCCGCGTGGACCTCGTCAGGCGTGGCCGGCGGCTCGAAGTTGTTCAGGGGCCGGATGTTGCGACACATGTCCCAACCCTACGCCGCGCTGGTGCCGCGGCACGACCCCTCAGCCGCGCACGGCGAACAGCTCGAGGGCCCGCTCAGCGGCGGCGCGGAAGGCGGCGTCGTCCGCCCCCGCCACGTGCGCCGCGGCGCAGGCGGACGCCCAGGCGATGGTCTCAAGCGCGCCGCGGTCCTCGAGGATGCCCGTCGCAAGGCCGGCCACGAAGGCGTCCCCCGCGCCCACCGACAGACGCGGTCGCGCCACGGGGCAGGATCCGAGGCGGACCTCGCCGTCGTCGAGGAAGGCGACGCCGTCGGCCCCGCGAGTGATCACCGGCAGCCTGACCCCCGCCTCGGCCAGCACCCACAGATATCCGGCCAGGTCGGGGGCGTCGCCCAGGGCCGTGACCTCCTCGTTGTTCGGCTTCACGGCGGCCAGCACCCCGGTGCCGACCGCGGCCGCGAGATAGGGCCCCTGGTTGTCGGAGACGACCCGCGCGCCGCGCTCGGCCAGCGCGCGGACGGACTCCGCGAGCGCCTCCGGCGGCAGCGCCGCGGGGATCGAGCCGTTGAGCGTGACGACGTCCCCGGCGCGCGCGTCGTCGACAACCATGCGCAGCAGCGTCTCGGCGGGTGCCGCGGAGGCGAGCTGGTATCCCGGGGACACCATGTGCGCCGCGACACGGTCCTCCATCATCAGCGTGAGGTTGTGCCGGGTGCGGCCGGGCACCGCGACGGGATGCACGACGACCCCCGCCGCCTCGACGGCGCCGACATGGTGCGCCTGCTCCCGCTCCCCGATGAGGTAGTAGGCGTGGGCCGGCACCCCGCACGCGACCGTGCGGCGGGCCACGAACACACCCTTGCCCGACGGCTGCGACTCGAACGCCCGCGCCTTCTCGACGCCGCCCCACGTCACGCCGTCGACGAGGAAGTGGTCGTCGAATCCGGTGTTGAACGTCACCGTGCGCACCACCGGGCCCATGGTTCTCCCTCCGCGCCGCCTCGTCGTCGGCGACGCACCCAACCTAGCGATCCCCCGCCCGCACCGCTCCCGCGCCGCCGCATCTGCCACGATGGGGGCCATGTTGGCGCTTGCGAAGACGCGGTCGGGTCCGGGACTCGAACTCATCGAGCTCCCGCGCCCCACCCCGAGCCCGAACGAGGTCCTGATCCGCGTCCTGCGGACCGGCATCTGCGGCACGGATCTGCACATCGACAGCTGGGACGGCTGGGCCGCGCAGGTCGTGCGGACGCCGCTGGTGCTCGGCCACGAGTTCTGCGGGGAGATCGTCGAGCTGGGGTCGTCGGTGACCGGGCTCGAGGTCGGGCAGTTCGTGTCCGGCGAGGGGCACTACGTGTGCGGCCGTTGCCGCGCCTGCCTCGCCGGGCGGCGTCACCTCTGCAGCAACACCCGGGGCATCGGCTACCACGTCGACGGCGCGTTCTGTGAGTACTTCGCGATGCCCGCCGGGAACGTGTGGGTGCACCACACGCCGGTGGACCCGGATGTCGCGGCGATCTTCGACCCGTTCGGCAACGCGGTCCACGCCGCGCTGCAGTTCCCGGCGTTGGCCGAGGACGTACTCGTCAGCGGCGCCGGACCGATCGGGATCATGGCGGCGCTGGTGGCGAAGTTCCAGGGGGCGCGCAACGTCGTCATCACCGACCTCGGGGACGAGCGCCTGGAGCTCGCACGGAGCGTCGGGCTGGCGAACACCGTCAACGTGTCGCGGGAGAATCTCGCGGACGTCTACGAGCGGTTCGACATGCACGAGGGCTTCGACATCGGGCTGGAGATGTCCGGCTCCGGCGCGGCGCTGACATCGATGATCGAGCACATGACGCACGGCGGCCGGATCGCCCTGCTCGGCACACCCATCAAGCCGCTCGAGGTGGACTTCGCCACCATCATCTTCAACATGCTGACGATCCAAGGCGTGACCGGCCGGCAGATGTTCGAGACCTGGTACGCCATGAGCGCCCTGCTGCGCTCGGGGCTGGACATCTCCGGCGTCATCACGCACCGCTTCCCGGCGTCGTCGTTCCGGGAGGCGTTCGATGTCGCGGCGGGCGGGCACGCCGGCAAAGTCATCCTGACCTGGGACGAGTGAGGACACCATGGCATTCCTGGACCACATCCGCGGCGAACTCGCACAGCTGCGCGCCGACGGCCTGTACAAGACGGAGGCGCCGCTGACGACGGCGCAGGCGGCGCACGTCGGGACGCCGTCGGGCGAGGTGATCAACCTGTGCGCCAACAACTACCTGGGGCTGGCCAACTCACCGGTGCTCATCGACGCCGCCAAGAAGGCCTACGACCGGTGGGGCTTCGGCATGGCGTCGGTGCGGTTCATCTGCGGCACCCAGACCCTGCACCAGGACCTCGAGGCACGCCTGACCGGGTTCCTGCGCTCCGGCCCCGAGGGCCACGACGGCTGGGACACCATCCTCTACTCGTCGTGCTTCGACGCCAACGGGGGACTGTTCGAGACCCTGTTCGGCGCCGAGGACGCCATCATCTCCGACGAACTCAACCACGCCTCCATCATCGACGGCGTGCGGCTGAGCAAGGCCGCCCGCTACCGCTACCGCAACCGCGACATGGCGGACCTGCGAGCACAACTGGAGGCGTCGCGGGGGGCGCGGCATCGGGTGATCGCCACCGACGGCGTGTTCTCGATGGACGGGTTCGTGGCGCCGCTCGACGAGATCTGCGCGCTGGCCGACGAGTACGACGCGCTGGTCATGGTCGACGACTCACACGCGGTGGGCTTCGTCGGCGAGACGGGCGCGGGGACGCCGGAGCGCTTCGGGGTCATCGACCGCGTCGACATCCTGACCGGCACGCTCGGCAAGGCCTTGGGCGGGGCCTCCGGCGGCTACACGTGCGCGCGGTCCGAGGTGGTCGAGCTGCTGCGGCAGAGGTCGCGGCCGTACCTGTTCAGCAACTCGCTGGCGCCGTCGATCGTGGCGGCGACCATCGCCTGCCTGGATCTGCTGGAGACGTCGTCGGCGCTGCTGGAGCGGCTGGCGGAGAACACCGCCTACTTCCGCCGCCGCATGGTCGAGGAGGGGTTCGAGATCCCCGAGTCGGACCATCCGATCGTCCCGGTGATGCTCGGCGACGCGGTGCTGGCCGGGCGGATGGCCGACGAGGTGCTCGCCCGCGGCGTGTACGTGCGGGCGTTCTCGTTCCCCGTGGTGCCGAGGGGCGCCGCGCGGATCCGGACCCAGATGTCTGCCGGGTTGTCGCGGGCGGACCTGGATGCGGCGATCGCGGCGTTCGTCGCGGCGCGCGCCGCCGTCGGTTCGTCCTGACGCCTGCCTCCGGTCCCGACGCCTGCCCCCGGTCCCGACGCCTGCCTCCGGTCCCGACGCCTGCCCCCGGTTCCGACGCCTGCCCCCGGTCCCGACGCCTGCCTTGGATCATGAAGCGCCTTCCTTCCATGGCGACGCCTGCGCTGGAGGGCAGGCGTCACTAGCTAGGGCAGGCGTCGAGCGCGCCAACGGACGCGCATCAGGACAGGCGCCTATGGTCAGGAAGCGCGGGGCAGCGCGTTGCGCAGTCCGTCCTCAATGATCGTGGCCATCTTGCGACCATCCAGAATCTCGGCCCACCCCCACCGGACAATCCAGTAGCCCGCGCGTCGGATCTCCTGCTCGCGCCGTTTCTCCCGCATGATCACGTCCTCGGCACTCTGGCCCGGCTTGAGGAGCCGTCCGTACTTGGCCTTGCCGTCGGCCTCCCCGACCAGGCCCAGTTCCGGCCAACCGAAGTCCGCCCTGGCGACCACCACGCCGTCCGCGTCGACGACCTCGAACTGAAGGAGGGGCTCGGGCAGCCCCCACCGGCGCATCTGCACCCGGCTGAGCGACTCCGCCGCCGATTCACTGCGGGGGTCCGCGAACGCCATCACGCGCTTGGCGACGTGGACCGCCTGCAGCCGCGGATGTAAGGCCAGGATCCGGCGGATCTCGGCCGGGTCAGCACCCCGCCTCAGGCCAGCATCGACCGCAGCCACCCCCCATTCGAAGGGCGAGAGCCGCGCGACGTCGCACAGTGTCCGTTCCAGCGTCGTCACGGAGAACCCGTCGACGACGGTGATGTGCTCGCCCAGGAGGCTGGTGTTGCGCACTCTGAGCTGGGGGCTTCCGTTTCCATGGCCGGGCGTGGTGCGGATCATCGTGGCGACGCCCAGGGTGGCTTCGTCCACCGGCAGCCCGTGGAGGACCGCCGCCGATGTGTGGCTGAAGACACTCGACTGCGCCACGTCGAGAGCTGTCGCCCTCATGAGCCGCAGGTGTTCAGCCTCCGGGCTAGCCTCGGAACCGATCGCGTAGTGCCCGCGCCTGAGGCGCACGAGAGCACCTGCCTTGGCGCGGGCGCGGAGGTCTGCGGGTGAGAGGCCGAGGTCGAAGAGTTGCTTGGCGGTCCATTGCGGGTTCACGCCCCCATTGGACGACGGTGAGTGCCACCGTCGCCCGCCGCCTGGGCCAGTTGTGGATAACATCCGCGAGTTGAAGCTCGTTGTCCACAGCTCAGACCGCCCTCGCCGCTGGAGCATCCCTCAAGAGCTGGAGTCGGCTCTGCGCGCGGGGGCGCCTGCCTTGGTGCCATCCGCCTGCTCTGGAGGACAGGCGCCCAGCCTTAAGGCAGGCGCAAGGGGCACGCCTGCGCTCCAGGGCAGGCGCCGCGACGGAGGGCAGGCGCAAGGGGCACGCCTGCGCTCCAGGGCAGGCGCCACGACGGAGGGCAGGCGCGGAGCGTGGACCGGCGAGGGCGACGACGGGGACGCTGGTACGCTCGACGACAGCCGGGGTGCCCCGAGGTCGGGGCTGAGAACACACCCGCAACACCTGATCTAGGTCGTGCTAGCGAAGGGAGCCACCTCCATGACCGTGTCCGCCATCCTCAGCGCCGTCCGCGCCTCCACCCCCCTCGTGCACTGCATGACCAACACCGTCGTGCCCGAGGTCACGGCGAACGTGCTGCTCGCCGCCGGCGCCGCCCCCGCGATGATCGACCTCCCCGAGGAGGCCGCGATCTTCGCCACCGTCGCCTCCGCCCTGCTCATCAACGTCGGCAACGGCCTGAGTGAGCAGCACGAGGGCATGCGCCGCGCGGCCGCGGCCGCCGACGGGGCGGGGACGCCCTGGGTGCTCGACCCGGTCGCGGTCGGGGCTCTGCCCGTGCGCACCCAGCTCGCCCGCGACCTCCTGGCCCACCGCCCCACCGCCATCCGCGGCAACGCGTCCGAGATCCTCGGCCTGGCCGGCGCCAGCGGCGGCGGCCGCGGCGTCGACGCCACCGACGAGGTCGACGCGGCCATCGCCACCGCCCACCGCTTGTCCGCCGACACCGGCGCCGTCGTGGCCATCTCGGGTCCCGTCGATGTCATCGTCAGCGCCGGCCGCACCACCCGCGTCACGGGCGGAGACCCGCTGATGCCGCTGGTCATCGGCACGGGCTGCGCCCTCGGGGCGACGGTCGCCGCCGCGCTCGGCGCCACCCGCGACACCCACGCCCCGCACGACGCCGTCGTCGCCGCCCACGCCCTCTTCGGCGCCGCGGGGCTGGCAGCCGCCGAGTTCGCGAGCCATCCGGGCAGCTTCCGGACGGCCTGGCTCGACGCGCTGCACGCGCTGACCCCCGACGACGTCGCCGCGCTGGTCACCGTCGAGGACGAGGCGTGAGCCAGGCCTCCCCCGGCCTCGCCGACGCCGTCGACTGGCGGCTCTATGTCGTCACCGACACCGCGATCTCCGGCGGCCCGGACCGGGTCCCGTACATCGTCGAGCAGGCCGCGCTCGGCGGTGCGGGCGTGGTGCAGGTCCGCGACAAGCACCTCCCCGACGCCGATTTCCTGGCCCTCACCCGCACCTGCCGCGACGCCGCCCGCCGCGCGGAGGACGTCACCGGCCGCCCGGTGGCGCTGGTCGTCAACGACCGCCTCGACGTCGCCGAGGAGCTCGGGCTGCACTTCCACCAGGGTCAGGACGACGGCGACATCCGCCAGGCGCGCCGCCGCCTGGGCACCGATCTCCTCATCGGCCTCAGCATCTCCAGCCTCGCCGAGCTCGAGGCGGAGCTGGCCGATCAGACGGCCGACGTCCTGGGGCTCTCCCCCCTCTGGGCCACCCCGACCAAGACCGACGCCGCCCCCGCGCTCGGCCCCGACGGCGCCGTCCGCCTGATCGACGCGACGGCCGGCCGGGCCAAGACCGTCGCGATCGGCGGCATCAACGCCGCCACCGCCCCCGATGCGATCGCCACCGGCGTCGACGGCATCTGCGTCGTCTCCGCGATCGCCACCGCCCCGGACCCCCGCGCGGCAGCCGCGCACCTTCTCGCACTCTGGAGGACCCGATGACCACTCCGAAGATCGTCCTCAGCATCGCCGGCTCGGACCCCAGTGGCGGCGCCGGCATCCAGGCCGACCTCAAGACCTTCACCGCACTCGGCGTCTACGGCGCCGCCGCCCTCGCCGGGCTGACCGTCCAGAACACCCAGGGCGTGCGCGCGGCCCGGCCCGTGGACCCCGACTTCGTCGCCGCGCAGATCCACGCCGTGTTCGACGACCTCCCGGTCGCCGCGACCAAGCTGGGCATGCTGTCGAACGCCGAGGTGGCCTCCGCCGTCGCCGATGTGCTCGAGGCACGACGCGACGACGCCGGCCTCATCGTGCTCGACCCCGTCATGATCGCGACCTCCGGCGACGCCCTCCTCACCGACGACGCCGTCGAGGTGGTCCGGACGCGCCTCGTGCCGCTGGCCGACGTCGTCACCCCCAACGTGCCCGAGGCCGCGGTCCTGCTCGGGGAGGCGCCGGTGTCCGACGACAACGGCCTCATCCGTCAGGCCCGCGCGCTGGTCGCCGCCGGCGCCCGCGCCGTCCTGGCCAAGGGCGGCCACCTCTCGGGCGCGGAGATGACCGACGTCTACGCCCACGGCGACACCTTCGCGCTGCTGACCGGCCCCAGGATCGACACCCGGAACACGCACGGGACCGGCTGCACCCTCAGCTCGGCGATCGCGGCCGTCGCCGCCCGCCGGGGCGACACCCGCGCCACCGGGGTCCGGCTGGAGTCGGTCGAGGAGGCCCGCGACTACCTCATGCGTGCACTCGACTCCGGTTCAACCTGGCGTCTCAGCCGGACGCCGGACCAGGGCCACGGGCCCGTCGATCACCTCGTCGGGCGGGCGGAGGTCGGCCTGTGAGCATCGACTGGACCCCCGGCGACTTCAGCGCCCGCGCCTGGGACGCCACCGCCGCCATCCGCGACCGCATCGACCGCCTCCCCCTGCTGACCGAACTCGCCGACGGCACCCTCGAGCCGCACCGCTTCGTCGAGTATCTCGGCCAGGACGACTTCTACCTGCGCGGCTACACCCGCGCGCTCGCGACGCTCGCGTCCCGCGCCCCCACCTCGGCGGCGGCCGCGTTCTGGGCGCGCAGCGCGGGCGAGGCGGTCGAGGCCGAGGTGCTCATGCACGACGCTCTGCTGGCCGACGACCGGCTCCGCGACCTCCCCCGCCCCGCCGTCGCGTCCCCCACCACGCGGGCCTACGTCAACTCGCTGCTCGCGGCGACTGCGTTCGAGCCGTACCCGGTCGGCGTCGCGGCCGTGCTGCCCTGCTACTGGGTCTACGCCGACGTCGGCGCCACGCTCGCCGGCCGCGCCGCAGCGCTCAGCCCGCACCCCTACGCGGGCTGGGTCGCCGCGTACGCGGACCCGGCGTTCCAGGACGTGACGCGGCAGGCGATCGGCTGGCTCGACGACGCCGCGACGGCGGCCGACGAGGACACCCGGGCGCGCATGCTGACGGCTTTCGTCGACGCCACCCATTACGAGGAACTGTTCTGGGCGCGCTCTTACGATCTGGAGGCGTGGCAGGCCTGACAACCGGGCCCTGGCTTGCACCGTTATCTGGCCGTGACATGGAGTTGCGACTTTCCGTTGGCGCTCAACTAATCTGTGCCCCATGCCTGACATTGCGCAGCCCGGACGCACGCTCCCCGCAGATGAGTCGCCCAACACCGACACCCGTACCTACGGCCCCGCGTCGACCCCGACGCACCCGCTCGCGACGGCCCCCGTCAGCACGCCCCCGTTCTCCGTGGACGGGTTCGTGCGGGAGTTCCTGCACGAGCTCAACACGAACCAGGGCGTCACTCTCTCGCGCTCCAGCGTCAACGACCAGTACCTCGCGCTCGCCAGCACGGTGAAGAACTACCTCATGGCCCGCTGGCTCGAGACGAACCGCAAGACCCGCGAGGCCAAGGTCAAGACCATCGGCTACCTCTCCGCCGAATACCTGCTCGGCCGGCAGCTCGGCAACGCCCTGCTCGCCACCGACCTCAACGACATCGCCCGGCAGGGCCTGGAGCTCTGCGGCCTCGACCTGCCGACGCTGCGCGCGCAGGAGGTCGAGCCGGGCCTCGGCAACGGCGGCCTCGGCCGGCTCGCGGCCTGCTTCATCGACTCGATGGCTACCATGGACGTGCCCAGCATCGGCTACGGCATCCGCTACGAGTACGGCATCTTCCGTCAGACCTTCGTCGACGGCCGCCAGGTCGAGCAGCCCGACACGTGGCTGGCTCTCGGCTCGCCGTGGGAGTTCCCGCACCCCGAGGCCGCCGTACGGGTGGACTTCGGCGGACACACCGAGACCTATGTCGACGACGACGGCCGCGAGCGCTGCCGCTGGATCCCGGCCTGGAACGTGCTGGGCATCCCCTATAACTACATGGTCCCCGGCTACCTCAACGGCCGCGTGAACACGCTGCGCCTGTGGAGCGCGCAGGCGACCAAGGCGTTCGACCTGCAGATCTTCAACGCCGGTGACTACGCGCAGGCAGTCCGGGCCCAGACGTTCGCCGAGAACATCTCCAAGGTGCTCTACCCGGAGGACTCGACGCCGCAGGGCAAGGAGCTGCGCCTGCAGCAGCAGTACTTCTTCGTCGCCTGTTCGCTGCGTGACTTCCTCGACAACGAACTCGAGGAGGGCTTCGACCTGCACCACCTGTCGGAGCGGATCATCTTCCAGCTCAACGACACCCACCCGGTCATCGCCGTGCCGGAGCTCATGCGCATCCTCATGGACGAGAAGGGCTTCGAGTGGGAGGAGGCGTGGGAGGTCACGAAGTCCTGCTTCGCCTACACCTGCCACACCCTGCTGCCCGAGGCGCTGGAAGTGTGGTCGACGGAGCTGCTGGGCCGCCTGCTGCCCCGCCACCTGGAGATCATCTTCGGCATCAACGAGCGGTTCCTCAAGGAGGTCCGCGCCGCGTTCCCGGGCGATGAGATGCGCGCCCGCCGCATGTCGATGATCGCCGAGTACCCGGAGCAGGGCGTGCGGATGGCGTACCTCGCCACCGTGGCCGGCACGAAGGTCAACGGCGTCGCCGAGCTGCACTCGCAGCTGCTGCGCGACAAGGTCCTGCCCGACTTCTCCCAGCTGTGGCCGGACAAGTTCACCAACGTCACCAACGGCGTCACCCCGCGTCGCTTCGTGCGCATGGCCAACCCCAAGCTGTCGGAGCTCATCACCGACGCGATCGGCAGCAACTGGGTGACCGACCTCGAGCGCCTGAAGGAGCTCGAGCCCTACGCCGACGACCCGGAGTTCCAGGCCCGGTTCAGCGAGATCAAGGCGTGGAACAAGAAGCGCCTGACCGACCTCCTGCGGCAGCGCGACGGCATCGACCTGCCGTCGGGGCACCTGCTCGACGTCATGGTCAAGCGCCTCCACGAGTACAAGCGGCAGTCGCTCAAGCTGCTGCACATCGTCTCCCTGTACGAGCAGGTCCTGTCCGGGACGCTCGCGGTGGAGGACCTGACGCCGCGCACCGTCGTGTTCGGCGCGAAGGCCGCCCCCGGCTACCGGATGGCGAAGGACACGATCCACCTCATCAACAAGGTGGCCAAGGTCATCAACGCCGACGAGCGGCTCGAGGGCCGGCTCAAGGTCGCCTTCCCGGCGAACTACAACGTCACTCTCGCCGAGAAGCTCATCCCGGCGGCGGACCTGTCGGAGCAGATCTCGCTGGCGGGCATGGAGGCGTCCGGCACCGGCAACATGAAGTTCGCGCTCAACGGCGCGCTGACCATCGGCACGGACGACGGCGCCAACGTCGAGATCCGCCGGCTGGTGGGCGACAAGCACTTCTTCCTGTTCGGCATGTCCGAGCCGCAGGTCGCCGAGTTGGGCGCGAAGGGGTACACCCCCGGCTCGTACTACGAGTCGAACCCGCAGCTCAAGGCCGCCCTGGACCTCATCCTGTCGGGCGAGTTCAGCGAGGGCGACCGCCACATGTTCGACTCGGTGGTCTACAACCTGCTCCACCAGGACCGGTTCATGGCGCTGGCGGACTTCCAGTCCTACATCGACGCGCAGGCCAGGGTCGAGGCGAAGTACGCCGACGAGGCGGCCTGGACCCGCTCCGCCATCCTCAACGTGGCGCGCACGGGCTACTTCAGCTCGGACCGCTCGATGCGCGACTACCTGCAGCGCATCTGGCACACCACGCCGATGATCTGAGACGCGACGCCGGCGTCAGCGAGGGCCCTCACCGCACGGTGGGGGCCCTCGTCAGTGTCGCCGGTGGTGACGGCCGATCGGGACCACCAGCGGGGTGCCCGAGACCGGGTCCGGGATCACTCGGCTCGGGACGCCGAAGACGTCGTGGACCATCGCCTCCGTCACCACGTCCGACGGCGCCCCCGCGGCGACGATCGCGCCGTCGCGCATCGCGATCAGCCGGTCGCTGTAGCGGGCCGCGAGGTTGAGGTCGTGCAGCACCATCACCACCGTCGTGCCGCGCTGGCGGTTGAGGTCGACGACGAGGTCCAGCACCTCGACTGCCCGGGCGATGTCGAGGAACGAGATGGGCTCGTCGAGCAGCAGGGTCGCGGTGCGCTGCGCCAGCACCGTCGCGATCCACACCCGCTGCCGCTGACCCCCGGACAGCTGATCGACGCGTCGTCCGGCCAGGTCAGCCGTGCGGGTCATCTCGAGGGCCTCGTCGACGGCGTCCTGATCGGACCGCGACCACCCGCCGAGCATCGCCCGGTGCGGGTGCCGTCCGAGGCCCACCAGCTCCGCGACCGTCATCGCCTCCGGCGTGATCGGCGACTGCGGCAGCAGCCCCAGCCGGCGCGCCAGCTCGCGGGCCGAGAGCGTGGCCACGTCGTCGCCGTCGAGCAGGATCTGCCCCGTCGACGGCGCCAGGAGCCGGCTGAAGCCGCGCAGCAGCGTGGACTTGCCGCAGCCGTTGGGCCCGACGATGCTGGTGATCCGCCCGGCGGGCACCTCCACGTCCAGGTCCCGGGCGACGATCCGGTCGCCGTAGCCCAGCGTCACCGAGCGGGCGATCAGCTCACCCATGGATGTCCTCCTCCGAGGTCGAACGCAGCAGCAGCGCCACCAGCATGGGCGCGCCGAGAAGGCCGGTGATGATCCCCACCGGCAGGGGTCCCCAGGGCCAGCGGGCGTCGCCCAGCAGGTCTGCCCCGAGCACGACGGCGGCGCCGACGAGCGCCGCCAGCGGCAGCGACGACCGGCCGGAGTTGAGCCGGCGCGCGATCGGCCCGGCCAGCAGGCCGACGAAGGCGATGGGCCCGGCCACCGAGGTGGCGGAGGCGGTGAGTAGCACCACCACCAGCAGCACCGCGAGCCGCACGCGCGGCACCCGAATGCCCAACCCGCCGGCCAGATCGTCGCCCACCTCGATCAGCCTGAGCGGCCGGCCGAGGAGCAGGAGCAGCGGCAGCCCCACCGCGACCGCCACCCACAGCCGCGACACCCCGTCCCACGTCATGGCGTTCAGGCTCCCGCTCAGCCACCGCATGGCGTCGCGGGCCTGGTAGACGCTGCCGCGGATGAGCACCCAGTGGATGACGGCCTGCAGCGCGAACGCCAGGCCGAGCCCGATGAGGATGATCCGGTTCGACGCCGAGTGCGCGCCCCCGGAAAGCACGAAGATGCCGAGCGCCACCGCCAGGCCGCCCGCGAACGCGGCGGCCGTGACCTGCGCCCCGGTGAGCCCCGCCACCACGAGCCCGGTGACCGCGGCCGCGCTGGCACCAAGCGTCACACCCATCACGTCGGGGCTGGCCAGCGGGTTGCGCAGCATCGACTGGAACGCCGCCCCGGAGCCGCCGAGCGCGAGCCCGGCCGCCAGCGCGACCAGCGCCGTCGGCAGCTTGGTCTCCAGGAAGATGAAGCTGGCCGGCCCCAGATCGGCGCCGAGGAGGATCCGGACGGCGTCGGGGGCGGCGATCTGGTAATCGCCGAGCAGCGCGCGGGCCACGAACAGCGCGACGGTCGCCGCCGCGGCGGCGGCGAGGACGAGCCGACGACGGCGCGCCGTCGCGGCCCGGAGTGCGGCGGCGGTCATGCGTGCACCGACCTGCGTACCAGGGCCACCAGCACGGGCGCGCCGAGCAGGAGGACGACGAGGCCGGCGGAGATCTCCGCGGGCGGCATGACGACGCGCCCGATGATGTCGGCGGTCAGCAGCAGCACCGGGCCCAGCAGCACCGAGCCGGCGATGACGACGCGGTAGTCAGGGCCCATGAGCAGGCGGACGATGTGCGGCCCGACGAGGCCGACGAAACCGATGGGGCCGACGACGGCGACGGAGCCGGCCGCCAGCAGCACGGCGCCGGTGCCCAGCAGGGCCCTCGTCCGGCCGATCCTGGTGCCCAGAGCGGTGGCGAGGTCGTCGCCGACCGCCAGCGTGTTGAGCGTCGATCCGGCCCACACCGTCAGGACGGCACCGAGGATCAGGACGGGCAGGGACGGCAGCAGCAGCGGCAGCCCGCGGCCGCCGATGGACCCGACCTGCCAGAACCGCATCACCTCGAGCGCGGCCTGGTTGCGGATGGTGACGGCGGACACGGCGCTGAGGCAGGCGGCGGTGACGGCGGCACCGAGGAGCACCAGAAGCACGGGGTCCGGCCGGCCGCGGCTGAGGAGCGCGACGAATCCGGCGGCGGCGCCGGCGCCGAGCAGCGCGAGCGCCACGACGGTGCCCTGCGACGCGCCGATCCCCGTGACGACGCCCACGGCGACGGCGAGCGCCGCCCCCGCATTGATCCCGAGCAGGCCCGGATCGGCGAGCGGGTTCCGGGTGACGCCCTGGAGGACCGCCCCGGACAGGGCGAGCGCCGCCCCGCAGACCACGCCCACGAGGGTGCGGTCCACGCGGGCGGCCAGGATGGCGGCGGTGGCGGGGTCGGCGCCGGTGAGGAACCCGACGACGTCGCCGACGGGCACGCCCACAGCGCCGATCGCGAACGACGCCAGAACGCCCGCCGCCAGGCCGCCGACGGCGATGGCGCCGCCGACCGCCCGGGGGACGGTCACTGGACCTTCGCCGCGGCCTCCGCGAGCAGCGGCACGAACTTCTCGACCGCGATCGGGATGCTCAGCGGGGTCGGGCTGGACAGCGGGAGCGCCAGCGTGGGGTCGTCGGCCGCGACGAACGCACCGCTCTTCAGGGCCGGCAGGTCCTGGATGAGGGGCGCGGCCTGGATGTCGGCGAGCTTCACCGAGTCGTCGGTGTAGAAGACGATGACGTCAGCGTCGAACTCGGCGGCCCGCTCGGCCGACACATCGACGGAGAACTGGTCGGGGGCGCCGCCGCTCAGCTCCGTGACGATGGCCGGGGTCTCGAAGCCGACGGCGTCGAGGAATCGCGGCCGGGCGTCCGTCGCGGTGTACACCCCGAACTTGGAGTAGTCCGCGGCGGCGAACCACAACCAGGCCGCGCTCGTGCCGGCGATCTCCGGGTACTCGGCTCCGGCCTGCTGCAGCAGGGCGGTCGTCTCGGCCTCGACCTCAGCGGCCAGCGCGCTGCGGCCCACCGCCCGGCCGACGAGTTCGAGCGAGTCCTGCCAGGACGTGGACCACGGCGCCTCCGGGTACGCGACGACCGGCGCCACCCGGCTGAGCGTGTCGTACTCCTCCTGCGTCAGGCCGGAGTTGGTGGCGAGGATGAGGTCTGGCTCGAGCGCCACGATCTCCTCGATGGGCGCGCCCGCGGAGTCGTCGTAGCGGGTGGGCTGCTCGCCGCCCAGCTCGGCGACGGCGGCGTCGAACCAGTCGGTGGACCCCTGGGCGTTGCCGCCCCACGTGATCTCCACGGCGCCGACGGGCACCACGCCCAGCGAGACGAGGGTCTCATGGTCGGTCCAGCCGACGGTGGCGATGCGGGTGGGCTCGGCCTCGATGACCGCCTCGCCCAGGGCATGGGTGACGGTGACCGGGAAGGCGTCAGTCGCCGGCGCCGAGGACGCGGCCGGCGCTGTCGACGTGTCGGCGGCGTCCGGGGTCGGCGTCGCGGGGCCGGTGCTGCAGGCCGTCAGGGCGAGCGCGGCGAGCGCCGCCCCCGCCACGCGGAGGGAGAGGGACATATCGGTTTCCTTCGGGGTGATCGTGCCGGTCAGACGCGCGCCTGGCCGAGCTTCCAATAGCCGGAGAACAGCACCTGCCGGCGCGCGACGCCGCGCCCGCTGACGAGCAGCCGGCGGCACGAGGCGGCGAGGTCGCTCTCTCCGCAGAGGTAGAAGTAGTCGAACGCGTCGGCGTCGGCGTCGGCGAGGGCCGCGCGGGCGACCTCACCCGGGGTCCGGTCGTGGCGGGTCAGCACGGTAAGGCCGGGATGCCACGGCAGCGGCGTGAGGTGGGCCAGGTCCGGTGTCTCGACGATGATGCGGCAGTCGGGTCCGAGGTCGTGCCGCTCCATGATGGCCGCGAGCCCGGGGGCCGCGGTCTCGTCGACGACGAAGCAGATCCGCTCGGAGTCGCCGGGCAGGAACAGCGAGCCGCACTGGCGGACGCCCACCCGGTCCCCCGGGCGGACGGTCAACGCCCAGGCCGACCCGGGACCGGAGGTGCCGTGGGTGACGATGTCGACGTCGATGGTGCCCGCGACGTCGTCGTGTCGACGCACCGTGTACCACCGCAGGGCCGGCCGGGCGTGCTCGGGCAGCTCGGCGACGGCGGCCCGGATGTCGACCCGATCTGGATCGGGGAGGACGAGCCCCTGCCCGGTGGGCGGCATCAGCAATCCGAGGAACTCGTCGGCTCCGGCCGTGGGGAGTCCGACGAATTCCGCGGCCCCGAGGGTGACCCGGCGCACCGCGGCGGCGGGGGCGGCGACCGCCAGGACCTCGGCCTCGACGAGGAGCTGTCCGCTCGGCTCAGGGGTCGCGGCCATGGCGCTGCCGGCGCGGCGCCGTGCCGTTCGGGATCGGGCCTGCTCGGCCTGCGTCGCGATGCTCACGCGGTAAGGCTAGCCTAACCTGTGCTTTTGGCAAACGGTGTCTTGCGAAATAAGCCAGGATCCTCGGAACCCGGGGCGGCCTAGACTGACGGGCATGCCCGACGAACTGGTCCCGCGGCCTCGGATGCGCGCCGGCGATGCCGACCGCGACGATGCCTTGCGCGTGCTGCAGCAGGCGCACGCGGCCGGCCGGCTCAGCGTCGAGGAGCTCGGCTCCCGACAGGACGCTGTGCTCGCCGCGCAGTACGTCGACGACCTGCTTCCGGTGGTCGCGGACCTGCCGGAGGGAGCGCTCCTGCAGGCCGGGCCGGCCGTCGCGATGCCATCGCCAGCGACGACCGACGTCGGCATGTCCGTCACCTTCATGACCGGCCGCGACGTCGACCTGGCACCGGGCACGAGCCTCTACCGCAACTTCGCGTGGTGGGGCGGCGACGACATCATCCTCGACCGGGCGCTCGGCCCAGGCGTGCTGCTCACGCTCGAACTGTCCGCCGTGATGGCCGGACACGACATCTACGTACCCCAGGGCGTGCGGGTCATCGACGAGTCGTTCGCCATCATGGCGGGCAACGACATCGACCAGGACGCGCGCGGCGACGGCTCCAACGGCACGCTGATCCTCAAGGGATTTCTCTTCTGGGCCGGCCACGACGTCAAGCTGTCGCGGCGGCAGCGGGGCTGACTGCTCAGCGCGACGGCGGCAGCGCGAGGCGGCGTACGGGCCGGAACCGCCCGGCGTGCACGGCGCCCGACGACTCAGCCGTGAACACGCGCGCCGCGCGGTCCGACGAATGCAGCCGGCGCACCAGGTCGGCCAGGCGATCGAGCTGTTCGCGCACACCGTCGAGTTCGGCCTCCAGCGCCAGGATGCGCCGGATCCCTTCGAGGTTGATGCCCTCGTTCTGGCTCAGGTGCTGGACGTGGCGCAGCTTGGCGATGTCGCGCAGCGAGTATCGCCGGCCGCGGCCACGCGTGCGCTGCGGGACGACGAGGCCGAGCCTGTCGTATCCCCGCAGCGTCTGGGCGTGCATGTCCGCCAGCGACGCCGCCACCGAGACGGTGAAGACCGGCGCATCGATGTCGAACCGCTGGGGAAGGCCGTCCATGGTCAGCTCCCGAACAGTGCGTCGCGCGGGTTGGCCTGGTGCGCCTTCTCGGCGTACTCCTGCAGCGCGCGCTTGGCGTCGTCGGTCAGCCCGTCGGGCACCTGGACGTTGAGCGTCACCAGCAGGTCGCCCAGCGAGCCGTCCGGCTTGCGGGCGCCCTTGCCGCGGACCCGCATGGTGCGCCCGTTCGGCGTGCCCGGGGGGACGCGGAGCTTGACGTTGGGCCCGGCGAGGGTCGGGATGGTGATCTCCGCACCCAGCGTCGCCTCCGTGAACGTGACCGGCACCTCCAGCGTGAGGTTGTGGCCCGTGCGCCCGAACAGCCGGTGGGGCGTCACCGCGACCGTCACGTACAGATCGCCCGGCGCACCGCCGTTCTCGCCGGCCGCGCCCTTGCCCTTGAGCCGGATGCGCTGACCGTCGGAGACGCCGGCCGGGATGCGGACCTGCATGGTCTTGGCGGACCGGCCGCGGCCGGAACCGGCGCAGTCGGGGCAGGGGGTGTCGACGATCAGGCCGCGGCCCAGGCACTCCGTGCAGGGCTCGCTCATGTGGAAGACGCCGCCCGCCTGCGTGGATTGCATGCCGGAGCCCTCACACTTCGGGCAGACGCGCGGCAGCGTGCCGGCCTTGGCGCCGGTCCCCCGGCACGACGGGCACGGCTGGTCGCTGATGGTGCGCATCGTGACGGTGGCGCCCTCGACGGCCTGCTCGAAGCTGATGGTCACGTCGCCTTCGATGTCGGCGCCGCGGCGGGGGCCGCGCTGCGTGGTGCGCCGCGTGCCCCCCGTCGCGCCGAACAGACCGCCGAACAGGTCGCCGAAGCCCGCCGTCGACGCGGTGCCCCCGCCGGCGTTGCGGAAGAGGTCCTCGAACCCGGCCGGTCCGCCGCCCGGGCCGGGCTTGGAGAACTTGAAGCCGCCGCCGAACAGGCTACGGGCCTCGTCGTACTCCTTGCGCTTCTCGGCGTCGCTGAGGATCGCGTTGGCCTCGGACGCCTCCTTGAACCGGGCGAGGGCGGCCTGGTCGTCGGGGTTCTGATCCGGGTGGTTGTCCCGGGCGATCCTCCGGAACGCCTTCTTGATGTCGTCGGCCGACGCGGTCTTGGAGACGCCGAGGACCTTGTAGTAGTCCTTCTCGAGCCAGTCCTTCGTGCTCATCTACTCGATCATCTCCTTTCGGCGTGGGTCGATCAGGGGTGGGCGACGGCGACCCGCGCCGGGCGGATCACGCGGCCGTGCAGCGAATAGCCCTGCTGCATGACCTGGGAGACGGTGACGACCTCGACGGGCTGGTCGAGCGGCGCGGACATCAGCGCCTCGTGGCGGGTGGGGTCGAACTCCTCCCCCACGTCACCGAACGCGACCAGGCCGTGCTTGGCCGCCACCTTCTGCAGCTCGTCAGCGATCATCTTGAATCCGCCCTCGAGGGTCTCGTGCTGCTTGGCCAGCTCGATGTGGTCGAGCACGGGCATGAGATCCCCGACGACGACCTCGATCCCGGCCTGGCGCGCCAGGTCCCGGTCCCGGTCGACGCGCTTCTTGTAGTTGACGTACTCGGCGTGGACCCGCTGGAGGTCGAGCGTCCGCTCGGCCACGAGGGACTCCAGCTCGGCGAGGCGCGCGTCACGCGGGTCCTGGTGGACGCCCCCCTCGTGCTCGTCGACGAGGGCTTCGGCTTCCTCGGCCCGCGCGTCGGCTGCTTCCATGTCCTGAACGGCCTCGGGCGAGGGTGCCGAGTCGGCACCCCCACCCTGAGCCTCGCCGTTCGGACCGAACTGCGAATCGGTCACTTGTCGTCCTTCTCCTCGTCGACGATCTCGGCCTCAACCACGTCGTCGTCGCCCTGCTGGCCCGACTCCGTGCCCGCGTCGGAGGTCTCCGACTCCTGGGCCTTCGCCTGGGCAGCAGCGTAGATGGCCTGGCCCATGGAGGCGGCCTTCGTGTTGAGGTCGTCGATCGCGGCCTTGACCGCGTCGTTGTCCTCGCCCTTCAGGGCCTCCTTGAGCGCGTCGGTGGCCTCGACGACGGGCGCCTTGACGTCCTCGCCGATGGTGTCGGCGTGCTCGGCCAGCAGCTTCTCGGTGCGGAACACCAAGGCGTCACCCTCGTTGCGCATCTCGACGGCCTCGCGGCGCTTGCGGTCCTCCTCGGCGTGCGACTCGGCGTCGCGCACCATGCGGTCGATGTCTTCCTTGGCCAACGCCGAGCCGCCGGTGACAGTCATGGACTGCTCCTTGCCGGTGGCGAGGTCCTTCGCGGACACGTGGACGATGCCGTTGGCATCGATGTCGAACGTGACCTCGATCTGGGGCACCGAGCGGGGGGCCGGCAGGATGCCGGTCAGCTCGAAGTTGCCCAGCGACTTGTTGTCGCGGGCGAACTCGCGCTCGCCCTGGTAGACCTGGATCATCACGGCAGGCTGGTTGTCCTCAGCGGTCGTGAAGACCTCCGAGCGCTTGATCGGGATCGTGGTGTTGCGCTCGATGATCTTGGTCATGACGCCGCCCTTGGTCTCGATGCCGAGGCTCAGCGGGGTGACGTCGAGCAGCAGCACGTCCTTCACCTCGCCCTTCAGGACGCCGGCCTGCAGCGACGCGCCGAGCGCGACGACCTCATCCGGGTTGACGCCCTTGTTGGGCTCCTTGCCGCCGGTCAGCTCCTTGACCAGGTCGACGACGGCCGGCATGCGGGTCGAGCCGCCGACCAGCAGGACGGTGTCGATCTTGTCGATCGACGTCTTGGCGTCGTTGATGACCGCGTTGAACGGCGCGCGGCACCGGTCGAGCAGGTGCTGCGTCATCCGCTGGAACTCCGAGCGGGTGAGCTTCTCGTCGAGGTGCAACGGGCCCTCGGAAGACGCGGTGATGTAGGGCAGGTTGATCGAGGTCTCCGAGGCGGAGCTCAGCTCGATCTTCGCGCGCTCCGCGGCCTCCTGCAGGCGCTGGCGGGCCATCTTGTCCTTCGACAGGTCCACGCCGTTCTTGTTCTTGAACTGCGTGACGAGCCAGTCGACCACGACCGAGTCCCAGTCGTCGCCGCCGAGGCGGTTGTCGCCCTTGGTGGCCTTGACCTCGAACACGCCGCCGTCGATCTCCAGCAGCGAGACGTCGAACGTGCCGCCACCGAGGTCGAACACGAGCACGGTGTGCTCCTGGTCACCCTTGTCGAGGCCGTAGGCCAGCGCCGCGGCGGTGGGCTCGTTGATGATGCGGTCCACGACGAGGCCCGCGATCTCGCCGGCCTCCTTGGTGGCCTGACGCTCGGCGTCGGAGAAGTACGCCGGGACGGTGATGACCGCATTGGTGACGGACTCACCGAGGTACGCCTCGGCATCGCGCTTCAGCTTCTGCAGCACGAAGGCGCTGATCTGCTGGGGGCGGTAGTCCTTGCCGTCGATGGTGGTCTTCCAGTCCGTGCCCATGTGGCGCTTGACGGAGCGGATGGTTCGGTCGACGTTGGTGACCGCCTGACGCTTGGCGACCTCACCGACGAGGACCTCGCCGGAGTTCGAGAACGCGACGACCGACGGGGTCGTGCGCGAGCCTTCTGCGTTGGGGATGACGGTGGGCTCGCCGCCCTCGAGGACGGCGACGACAGAGTTGGTGGTGCCGAGGTCGATGCCTACTGCACGAGCCATGGGGTTCCTCCTGTGTAGGTGGTCAAGTCTGAGATTCGATGGGGCTTGAGCCGAGCTGACTCAAGTTAACCACAAGCCGGCCCCACGCTCAAGCCAGCTTGAGTCGACCCGGCTCAACTTGATTCCGGCAGCTGGAGCAGGGCGCCTGACGGGCGACCCGGCGCCACCGATACTCTGCCGAGGTGCGACAATCACGGCACTTGCGCAGGTCGACGATCCTCGCCGCCATTCTCAGCCTCGCCACCCTGATCGCCCTGGGGTGGACGACACCCGCCACCGCCGAGGACCCGGCCGATTGGCGGATCACCCACCTGGCCGCGGAGGCGGAGCTCGGCGGCTACTCCGTGGGAGAGAGCCTCCTGCCGGGCGAGCCGCTTCGCCTCAAGATCAGCGGCACTGGCGCGTCGGTCACCCTGGACGTCTTCCGCATCGGTCACTACGAGGGGGCCGGAGCTCGGCTCGTGGCCGAGGCGACGGCGCCTTTGACGCGGCAGCCGGACTGCTCCGTCGTCGATCGCACCGTGGACTGCTCCGGGTGGCTGGTGACGCACACGTTCGACACCCAGGGATGGGAGCCCGGCCTCTACCTCACACGGCTGACGGACAATCTCGGACGTCAGCGCTACGCCGCGACCATCCTGCGGTCGCCCAGCCATGCGGGGACGATCGCCGTCATGTCCGCCACGGCCACCCACGCCGCCTACAACTACTACTCGCAGTACTCGCTGTACCGCGGTCCATCGGGGACTCCCAGCGACCGCTCCCACACCGTGAGCCTCAACCGGCCGGGATTCGGGAACGGAGCACAGAAGGTGTGGGACTACGAGGTGGGCCTCATCCAGCACCTGGAATCGATCGGCCTTCCTCTGACCTACACGACGAACGCCGCCGTCCACCGCGGTGGCTCCGAACTTCGCGGAGCCCGGGCCCTTGTCACCCTCGGCCATGACGAGTACTGGTCCGTCCAGATGCGGGCCACCATCGAATCACTGCGCGACTCCGGCACGAACCTCGTGTTCCTCGGCGCCAACTCCGGCTATTGGCGGATCCGCTGGAACGAGGACTTCACCAGGGTGACGTCCTACAAGTCCGCGGACCTCGATCCGGTCCAGGGCCGCGAGACGACCACCTTGTTCCGCCTCGATCCGTACGCCAACCCGGAGGCCCGGCTGATCGGGTCCCAGTACGACTGCGACGGGGCCAACCCCCAGACGGATCTGGTGATCGTCAATCCCTCGTTCTGGGCCTTCGCCGGCACCGGCGCCACTGCAGGCAGCCGGTATCCGAGTCTGGTGGGGCATGAAGTCGATAAGGCGGGCCCGGATTCTCCCACCGGCGTCCACATCGCAGCTCACAGTTCCTTCGAGTGCACCACACGGACAGGCACCTCTGACCTGACGTACTACGTCGCGGCATCGAAGGCAGGCGTCTTCAATCTCGGAACCATGGGATTCGCCTACGCCATGCTGCCGGGCTCGACCTACCCGGAGCGCTCGATCGCCTTCGCCCGCCAGGTCATCACGACGGTGGTCACCGAGGCGGCTCAGGGACCCCTGGGGCTCAGGCATGCGGAAGCGCCCAACTTCGACATCGTCTACGCACCTCGGCCCTTCGACGTGTACACCACGCCCGGAACGCACAGCTACAACGGGCGGCAGTGGCGCACCAGCTGCTCCGCCTACTCGACGCAGATCGACCGGTGCTGGACCGACATCTGGGCGACGCAGGTCACCTACGAGGGCGGCAAGTTCGTCGCCAGGAACGACTGGTACTTCAACAACCTCACCTACGTCGCGTCGCCGCGGCGGCTATGGACCACGAACGCCCTGGGCGGGTACGGCAAGCGCGGCCCGCTGACCTTCACGTGGACCTCCGGCGGCAGGCAGTGGAAGACGGAATGTGACACCGCGGCCAGTGGTCGCGGCGGCTGCCGGTCCTACATCTACGGCTCGTCGATCACGTCCCGTCTCGACGCCAGCGGCAATCGTGTCTACTACTGGACGAAGGGGTGGACCTTCAACAACATCGTCCGCTTCACCGACTGACCGGAGCGGCGGTGCGGGATAGGCTGACGGGCATGGAACCCCTCCTCGCCCTCATCGCGAACGCCAAGGACGGCACCATCACGACGCTGCGCGTCGCCGACGGGAGCCTAGCCGCTGTCGCCACCACCGCCGTCGCCCCCGGGCTTCCCCTGGCGGTCGACCGCGACCGCCGGTTGGTGTTCGCCGGCACGAGCGACCCGACGGGGGTCAGCGTCCTGCGGCTGGCCGACGACGGCTCGTTGGAGCCCCTCGCGTCGTACCCCGCGCATGGGGCCCCGGTGTACCTCACGCTGTCGAGCGACGGCGGGCTGCTGTTCAGCGCGTCCTATCACGACCACGTCGGAGAGGTGTGGCAGGTCTCGGCGGAGGGCGCGCTCACTCCCGTCGGGGAGCCCATCCGCCGGCAGAACATGCACAGCGTCATCCTCAGCCCCGACGACCGCTTCGCCTACTTCGTCTCCCTGCGCGAGGACCTGGTGGCGCAGTTCGCCGTCGGTTCCGACGGCGCGCTCACGCCGCTCGACCCGCCCACCGCCCCGGCGCCGGAGGGATCGGGCCCGCGGCACCTCATCCTCGATGCGGCTGCCACCTCGCTGTACGTGAACACGGAGTACTCCGGGGAGGCCCTGCGCTACCGGCGGGATCCCGAGACGGGGACGCTGGACGTGGCCGAGCGGGTCACCAACATCCCGACGGACCGGGGGCTGTCGCACAGCCGCTTCGGCGCCGACCCGCGGGCCGAGGACCTGATCTGGGGCTCAGACCTGCGCCTCAGCACCGACGGCCGGCGTCTCTACAGCGCCGAGCGCACGCGCGGCACGATCACCGCCGTGGAGGTCGGCGCCGACGGCGCCCTGGGCCGGGCCACGGCGCACTCGGACGTGGCCGCGCAACCGCGACACTTCGTCGTCCTTCCAGACGACACCGTGCTGGTGGCGTCGGAGATCGATCGGGTCGTGGCGCTCTACCGCCCGGATGCCGACGGGGCGCTGACGGAGATCGCCCGCCACCCCGTCGGCCTCGGGGCCAACTGGATCGAGATCCTCTGACGGTCAGAGGGTCGCGAGGCCCACGTTGCCGATGCCCGGGTTGTGGCGGCGGATGTCGAGCTTGCGCTCGAGATCCTCGATGATCGCGACCGAGAAGTTCTCCTCGTACAGCGACTGACAGCTGCCCAGCCCACCGGGGCTGAACACGTTGACCTCCATGAGCTTGTCGCCCACGATGTCGAGCCCGACGAGGAACATGCCGTCGGCGACGAGCTTGGGCCGCACGACGTCGACCATGGCCAGCATCTCGTCGGTCACCTTGACCGCGAATGCCTCACCGCCCGCGGACATGTTGGACCGGATGTCCGACCCGCTCGATTTGCGCCGGAACGCCGCGTACTTGCCGTTGACCATGAGCGGCTTGCCGTTCATGACGAACATCCGCACGTCGCCGTTCTTCGCCTCCTCCAGATACTCCTGCGTCACGACGTAGCCGTCACGCGCGATGGCCTCGATGATCTGGTTGAGGTTCGGCGACTCGTCGGTGTTGACGAGGAAGACCCCGCTGCCCCCTGAGCCCTGCAGCGGCTTGAGGACAGCCCGCCCCCCGAGGTCGCTGACGAAGGAGGCGATCTGCTCGCGGTCGCGCGAGATGAGGGTGCGGGGTCGCACGACCTCCGGGAAGTGCTGGAAGTACGCCTTGGACAGCGCGTTGGCCAGGCTGCCCGGGTCGTTGACCACCAGGACGCCGGTCGAGGCGATGAGCTGTCCGAACGCGACGCCGGCGTTGTTCGCCCACGCCGCCTCGTGCGCGTCGTCGGCGGGGTCGCTGCGCAGCATCACGACGTCCATCTCCGACAGCGTGACCCGCTCCTCCACCTCAGGCTTCTGCACGTCGTCGAGATAGCGCTCGAGCGACCGGTAGTTTTTGCCCGTCACTCCCCGTGCCCGGGCGCTGAGCGAACCGTCCGGCTCGTAGGCGAAGTTGCCCATGCCGATGAGCCACGCCTCGTGGCCCATGGTCGTGGCCTGCATGGCGAGCCGGGTCGTGGTGTACGTAGCCTTCTCGGTGAGGACGTCGTTGACGACGAATCCGATTCTCATGCTGCAGCACCTTTCTGGATGAGTGCGGTGGGGTCGGTGGTCCGGGCCGCGACGTCGAGCCGCTCCCGTCCGGTCGGGTCGTCGAACCAGCGCGGGATGAGCACAGGCGGGTGCAGGACCCCGCGGGCCTCGAGGTCGTCGGCCAGCGGGAGGTCGACGAGGGAGAACTTCCCGAGGAACAGCGCATCGAGTGTCCCGCCGCGGCGCAGGTGCGCCAACAGGTCGAGCAGGCCGCGGAGATAGATCGCATCCTTGGTCAGGCCGCCGGAGCGGAAAACGCGCATGACGGTCGTGTAGGCGCCGCCCGGGTGGAAGCCCTCGTCGACGAGGGCGGACCAGCACTCGCGGAACCCGGCCCCACCGAGCATGCGGTGCACGCTGACGACCCGGCCGGCCAGCTGGCGCAGCCGGGTCGCGGTCAGCTCCCCGCTGGCGATCTCGGCCAGGACGGCGAGCCCCTCCTGCGTCTCGTCGTAGCCCGCCAGACCCGTGCCGAGCACCTGGAGGGGCTGGTGCGAGCCGTTGACCTGGGTGACCAGGTGGGTCCCCACTTCGTGCTGGATCAGGGCCGTGGCACGGTCGCAGGCCACCGACGCCTCCGGTCCGATGAGCAGCAGGTTGCCGGAGACCATGACCCCGGTGGAGTCCGGCCGGATCTCGGCGTGGATGTCGACGTCGGGCTCGAGCGAGCGGTAGTAGTCGATCTCCTCGCGGGCCAGGTCGAGGAACTCCTCGGCTGTCAGCCGGTCCCCGCCCCAGGACTGCGGCTCGACCCGGGCCAGGATGGCGTCGGCCGCGGTGAGGAGGTCGGGGTGCACGCCTCCGTAGAGCTCCACGCTGAGCGTTCGGAAGTCGGCGGAGTCCCGCGCGCGGAGCATGGCCAGCTGCAGCCCGAGCTCGCGCTTCTTGCCCTCAAGCAGGGACGCGACGGTGCCGTCCCGCACCGCACCGACGTCGATGCGCTCGAGCACCGTTTGGAGCACCTCCGGATCGGTTTCGAGTTCGCGGTAGGTGAAGGTGGGCTCGTCGACGTCGCCGGCCAGGAAGGCGTCCTTGACGTCGTCGGCGTCGACCGGCGTCACGTCGAGGACGAACCGGAAGCTCTGCCCGAGCTGGGACAGCTGATGATCGATGGCGCGGTCGATGACCGCCACTGGGTTGTCAGTCACGGGGCAGCGCCTCCAGGACCGGGTCCATCGTGGCGGCGAGCGCCCGCGACAGGAAGGTGATGCGGTCGTCGTCGGGGACGCCCGTCCACTCGTCCATGAAGGTCTTCTTGAACTCGATCGCGAGCACGCAGCCGACGCCGGCGTAGCGGTCGTGGACCCACCAGGCAAGGTTCTGTCCCTTGAACTTCACGTTCTCGCGGATGTCGAAGCCCTGGCCGAGCATCGAGCCGCGGAACGCGTCGACCACGCCCTGGAAGCGGTCGAGATCTACCGAGCCGGTACCCAGGTTGATCTCCGGGTTCTCGACCCACGGCTCGGCGTCGGCCTCCTCACCGTGGCGGCGGTGGTTGTAGGAGTGCACGTCGTAGAGGACGAAGGGGCCACGGGCCGCCACGGCGTCGAGGCGCTCCCCCAGCGCCGCGAAGAAGCCGTCATAGACCTCGAGCGAGCGAGCGACGACGTCGTCCGGGAGCGGATCGACCGACCACATGTGCAGGCCCCACGCGTCCTCGGGCCGGCGGTACACCGCCTTCTCCCGGACGCGGTTCAGATCGGTCTCGAAGCGCGAGCGGTGCACCCGCACCCTGGCGGGCGCCAGCGCCGCGATGCGGTCGGTGTAGGGGTCCTCCTCGCGGAACCGGTCGTCCTCGGGCAGCACCATCAGGTCTGCGACCTCCGGCCGCAGATCATGCCCCCCGTGGATGGACGTGGCGACGAGTTGCCCGGACCAGTCCCCGACGAATTCGAATGGTTCCATGCCCCCATCCTTACCCCGCTCCGGGGAGGACGACACGGATCCGGGTGAAGATTCAGCCCTCGATGAGTGCGCGCAGCGCGCCGGCGTCGCGCGGCAGCTCCACCACGTGCCGAGGCAGATCCTCGATGCCGGCGAATCGCTCAGGGCGGGGCGGCACCTGGCCGGTCGCCTCGACGATGGTGGCGGCGAACTTCACTGGCAGCGCCGTCTCGAGGACGACGATGGGTGCCGGCACCCCGCTGGCGCGCGCGACGTGCACGGCGTCGGCGGTGTGCGGGTCGATCATCACGCCGTCGGCGTCGAGGACGCGGCGGATCTCCGCCAGCCGGTCCGCATGCGTGGAGGTGCCGGCCACGAACCCGAACCGCTCGAGCTGGCCGGCGAACTCGGGTGTCGCCGAGAGGTCGAACTCGCCGTCGGCCAGGTCGTCGACGAACAGCGCCCGCAGGCGGTCGGCGTCGCGGCCCAGGAGATCGAAGACGAACCGCTCGAAGTTCGAGGCCTTGGAGATGTCCATGGACGGCGACGACGTGGCCAGCGTCTCGGACGCCCCGCGGATTCGGTATCGCCCGGTGCGGAAGAACTCCTCGAGCACGTTGTTCTCGTTGGTCGCCAGGATCAGGCGATGGATCGGCAGCCCCATCTGGCGGGCGATGTGCCCGGCCGCGATGTTGCCGAAGTTGCCCGACGGAACCGCGAAGCTCACCGGGGCGTCCCCGGGGATCTGCAGCCAGGCGGCGAAGTAGTACACGATCTGCGCCATGAGCCGGGCCCAGTTGATCGAGTTCACGGCGCCGAGGCGGTGCCGGGCCTTGAAGTCGGCGTCGGCGTTGAGCTCCTTGACCAGGTCCTGGCAGTCGTCGAACACGCCCTCGACGGCGATGTTGACGATGCCGGGGTCGTCGATCGAGAACATCTGCGCCTGTTGGAAGGGGGTCATGCGCCCCCGCGGCGACAGCATGAACACCCGCACGCCCGGCTTACCGAGCAGCGCGTACTCCGCCGAGGAGCCGGTGTCACCGGACGTGGCCCCCACGATGGTGATGGTCTCGCCCCGCCGGGCCAGTTCGTAGGCGAACAGCTCCCCCAGCAGCTGCATCGCCATGTCCTTGAAGGCCGCGGACGGCCCGTTGCTGAGGTGCGCCAGCCACAGCCCGTCGCTGAGGCGAGTGACCGGCACGACGGCCGGATCGAGGAACTTCTCCGGGGCGTAGGCCCGTTCGACGATGCCGCGGAGGTCGTCGGCCGGGATGTCGTCGACGAAGAGGCGCACGATCTCGAAGGCCAACCCCGCGTATCCGTCGCGGGCGAGGAGTTCCCGCCACGCCTCCAGGGTCTCGGGGGTCACCGTCGGGTAGGCCTCCGGCAGGTACAGGCCGCCGTCGGCGGCCAGGCCCTCGAGCAGGATGTCGCTGAACCGCTTGCCGGGCCGGCCCGAGGTGTCACGGGTGGAGATGTAGCGCATGCGCGCCATGCTACCGAGCTAGTTCTTGATGTCGCGCCGCTCGAACAGCGGGAGCGTGACCGCCGCCACCAGCAGGACCACCAGCAGGTGGTAGACGACCGCCTCCACCCGGCCGATCGTCAGGAACATCTCGCCCGCTATGTTGTAGGACTCGGCCGATCCGTGGAGCAACGCGTAGGCCTGCTGGGTCGGCAGGAGGTGGTACACCCACCCCGGCAGAGTGGCCTCGACGCTCAGCGACAGCGTCAGCACGTCGACGACGAACACCCCGAGCAGGAGCGTGGCCGCGACGCTGGCCCCGCCGGCCAGCACCGTCAGCAGCCCGCCCAGGGCGCCGAGCACGAGCCCGTAGAAGAGGGCCGCCAGCACGAGTCCCAGGAGGACCGGTGTGGCGTCGAACGCCTGGTAGCCGTTGAGGGCGATGAACCAGATCGCGGACACGACGGTGCTGACCACGGTCGCGATGGCCATCACGCTCCCGCCCAGGAGCCCCGAGACGGCGCTGCGCGTGAGCACCAGCGCCGTCCTGCGCGGGGTGAAGGTGAGCTGGGTGGCCACGGCGCCGGACCGGAAGTCGGAGCCGACGTAGAGCACGGTGATCCCGAGCGTCATGAGCGCGATCATCACGACGAACGGCAGGATGCCCGACTCGACGACGACCGAGAACGGCCACGGGCTCCGCAGATAGTCCGCGACGCTGCACTCCGGGCACTCACCGCCGGGGATGCTGTCGAACGCGGCCTGGCCCTCCGCCAGTTCCGCCTGCGAGAGCGGCCGGGCTGCGTCCATCCACAGCATCGGCGCCGCGAGGCTGACGAGCAGCACGGCGAGCAGTCCCCAGAGGAACCGGCGCCGGTAGCGGAGCCGGTTGAGTTCGGCGCGCAACAGATCCATCACGCCACCTCCCGCCGGCGACCTTGGGCGCCGACGAGGTCCGCGCCCGAGGTGAGATCCAGGAAGACGCGCTCGAGGCTCTCCCGCTCCAGGGACAGGTGGTCGGGCCAGAGGTCGGCCCGACCGAGCTCGCGCGCGATGTCGGCGGGGCAGGGCGCGGCCGCGCTCCGGGCGAGGACCCGCACCCCGCCCTCGGCCGGTTCGACGCGCCACCCGGCGCGCCGCAGCACCTCCGCCGCGGCCACCGGCCGGTCGATCCCGACCCGGACGTGCGGCGTCGCTCCCTCCAGGAACTGGCCCATGGGGCCCGCCGCGACGACGCGGCCCTGCGCGATGATCGACACCGAGTCGGCGACCTGCTCGATCTCGGACAGGATGTGCGACGACACCAACACGGTGATCCCCGCGTCAGCCAGGTCGCGCATCGTGGCACGGATGTCGCGGATGCCGACGGGGTCCAGCCCGTTGGTGGGTTCGTCGAAGATGAGCAGCTCGGGGCGCTTGAGCAGGGTCGCCGCGATGGCCAGCCGCTGCTTCATCCCGAGCGAGTAGGTGCCGAAGTCGCGGTCGGCGTCGGCGCCCAGGCCGACCTCGAGGAGCACCTCCGTCACGCGTCGGCGGTAGACGCCGATCGAGTCGGCCAGCACGTCGAGGTTGTGCCGCCCGGTCATGCGCGGCGCGAAGCGGGGCGACTCGACGATGGCGCCGACCCGGCCGATAACCCGCGGCAGCTCGGCCGGGACCTCGTGCCCCAGCAGCCGCACCGTGCCGGCGTCGGCCCGCACGAGCCCCAGGAGGATGCGGATCGACGTGGTCTTGCCCGAGCCGTTGGGGCCGAGGAGCCCGTGGACGCCACCACGCGGCACCCGCAGGTCCAACCCGGCCAGGACGCGCCGCCCCCCGTAGCGCTTCACCAACCCCGTGGCCTCGACGGCCCAGTCGGATGCCCCGTCGGGCCAGGCGATGTGAGTCATGGCACCGACGCTAGCCCGTGCGGCGCACGCCCCGGATCCGCCCGTGGTCCCTGCGGAATGGGCCCGCGGTCGTCCTAGCGGCCCGCTGCGGGCAGGGGGCTGACCGCGGCGCGGGCCATCCACCGCCACAACAGCCCCAGGGGGACCGCCACCAGCGGCATCGCGATGAGCGGCGGCATCATCGTCTGGAGCGCGGGGAGCAGGGTGAAGCCGACCACGACCACCAGCCAGGCCCGATGCCAGCGGGCCCCGGTGCGCCAGAAGACGTACAGCGGCAGCAGCCAGGTCAGGTACCAGGGCTGCAACGCAGGGCCCAGGACACAGAACGCCGCCAGCACGGCCATCGCGAAGGCCCAGGGGTCGCGCGGGTCGTCGCCGCGGGGCCCCAGCTTGACCCAGGCCACGGCTACTGCGGCGAGGATGAGCAGTGTCGACACGGCGGTGACGATCGAGTTGGCGGCGTCGTCGGTGAGGGGGTAGCGCAGCCCCTCGGCCACCCATGACAGCGGCGCGTTGCTCATGGCTCCGACGGGGTTGCCGGCGGTCGGGCTCCGCCACCCGAAGCCGAACCGCAGCGACGTCAACGCGAACACCGCGATGGTCACCACCCCGGGGACGACCGCGGTGAGGGCCAGTCGCCACCATCCCGCAGCGCTCCCGCGGGCCGGGTGGGCATCCGACCCGGCGACGGCGGGCGCCGCCCCCCAGGACCGGAACCGCACCGCCCAGGCCACGGCGACCACGCCCAGCCCGTAGAGGGCGGCCGACTGCTTGATGCCCATCGCCAGGCCCAGCAGCACGCCCGCGACGAGCAGCCCGCGCCACCCCCGCCAGCCGAGGTCGGTGGCGGCGAGCAGCGCGGCCACGCCCAGCGCCACCATGAGCGCGTCGTTGTGCACGCCGCCCACCCACTGGATCAGCATGATCGGGTTGGTGAGGCCGGCCCAGATCACCAAGCCCTCGTCGAGGGCGAATCGCCGGGCCAGCCGCCGCAGCACGAGGCCGAGCAGCAGCAGCGCCAGCAGGTTCGGCAGGCGCAGCGCCACGGTGGTCCAGTACGGATGGCTGCCCGTCAGCTGCGCGAGGGCCCCGAACAGCTCCAGTGACAACGCCGGGTACACCGCGGTGGTCTCGAACCAGTGCACTCCGACGAGCAGGCCCGGCTGCCCCGCGTCGCCTAGGGCGGTCGTGTACGGGTCGACCCCGCGGGCCACCATCCACCCCTGGGCGGCGTAGGCGTACGCGTCCCGGGAGTACATCGGCAGTGCCATCAGCATCGGGGCGGACCAGACGGCGGAGGGGATCCACTGGCGCCGGAAACGCGGGCCGATCTGCCACCAGGCCAGCAGCAGGACCGCCAGCGCCGGCAGCGAGACCGCGGCCCGCCACCAGGAGTCGCCGCGCTCCAGGAGCCCCGGCGCGTCGACGAACTGGGTGCCGACCAGCGACAGGATGGCCACGAGACCCGCGACAGTCCACCACCACGGCGCCCGGGGATGACCGCCGGGGGCGGGCCGCAGCCAGCCGATCCATCGGTCCACGCGGCGCCTCCTCCCCGACTCCAAGCCGCACCAGCCTACCGGCCGGAGCGCCGCGACCCCTCCCCCGCCCCTGCGGGGGCGGTTACCCTGGGTCAATGCGACTCGCCATGTGCAGCCTCCACGTCACGGATCCGGGAGCGGCCCACCGCTTCTACACCGACGTGCTCGGCTTCGAGACCATGATCGCGATGCCGGAGCATCACGTGTTCGTCATCACCGGCCGCGGGCAGGACGTCGGCCTGCTGCTGGAGCCGAGCGACCATCCGGTGGCCTCCGCCTACCGGGCGGGCCTGTACGCCGAGCGCATCCCGGCCCTCGTCGTCGGCACCGACGACCTGGATGCGGACATCGAACGGCTGTCGGCGCAGGGCATCGGCTTCGTGAGCGAACGCTTCACCGACGCGTCGGGCTCGTCGATCAACCTCGACGACACCGTCGGCAACATCATCCAGCTGCATGAGGCCGCGCGATGAGCCGGCACCGCGTCGTCATCATCGGCTCCGGCTTCGGGGGGCTGTTCGCCGCCAAGGCGCTCCGCCGCGCCGACGTCGAGGTGACGCTGATCGCCAAGACCACGCATCACCTCTTCCAGCCGCTCCTGTACCAGGTGGCCACCGGGGTGCTGTCCGAGGGCGAGATCGCGCCGGCCACGCGGGAGATCCTGCGCCGGCAGGCCAACGCGCAGGTCCTCCTCGGGCTGGTCGAGGACATCGACCTCACCAACCGCGTCGTGAAGTGGCGGTTCCACAACGAGTACAACGAGACGCCCTACGACTCGCTGATCGTGGCCGCCGGCGCCGGGCAGTCCTACTTCGGCAACGACCACTTCGCCACGTTCGCCCCCGGCATGAAGTCCATCGACGACGCCCTCGAGCTCCGGGCCCGGATCTTCAGCGCGTTCGAGATCGCCGAATTCACCCACGACCCGGACGAGCGCACCCGCATGCTGACGTTCACCGTCGTGGGCGCCGGCCCCACCGGTGTGGAGATGGCCGGCCAGATCCGCGAGCTGGCCACCTCGACGCTGCGCAACGAGTTCCGCACCATCGACCCGGCGAGCGCGCGGGTGCTGCTCATCGACGGCGCCGACCAGGTGCTGCCCCCGTTCGGACCCGAACTCGGCGCCAAGTCCCAGGAGACGCTGGAACGGCTCGGGGTTGAGGTGAAGCTGGGCGCCCTGGTCACCGACGTCGACGACAACGGGCTGACCATCCGGTACAAGGACGGGACCACGGAGCGCATCGAGTCGTTCGCGAAGGTGTGGGCGGCCGGTGTGCAGGGCAACGAGCTGGGCCGGACGCTGGCCGAGCAGTCGGGGGCCGAGCTCGACCGCGCGGGCCGGGTCGTCGTGGAGCCTGACCTCAGCCTCCCCGGTCACCCCGAGGTGTTCGTCGTCGGCGACCTGATGGCGGTGCCGGGGGTGCCGGGGGTGGCGCAGGGCGCGATTCAGGGCGCGCGGCACGCCGCCGCGAAGATCCGCTCCCGCCTCGAGCACACCGGGGATCCGGGCGCGTTCAAGTACAAGGACAAGGGCTCGATGGCGACGATCTCCAAGTTCGCGGCCGTCGCGAAGATCGGGTCGATCAAGCTCAGCGGCTTCATCGCCTGGGTCGCGTGGCTGTTCCTGCACCTGCTCTACATCGCCGGCTTCAAGCAGCGGGTCACCACGCTGCTCAGCTGGGCCATCACCTTCATCACCAACGGCCGCTCCCAGCGGGTCGTCACGAACCAGCAGATGGTCGGTCGGCTCGCGCTCGAGCACCTCGGCCGTGGCAGTTCGGGTCGGCTCATCAAGGGCCGCCGCGACGAACTCACCCCGGGATCCTGACGTGCGGGGCTTTCTTCGCGTCCTGCGCGATCTCGGACTGCTCGTCGCGCGCGTCGTCGCGGGCGTGACCCTCGTGGCCCGCGGCTGGCACCGGTGGCAGGTCACCGGGCTCGACGCCCAGGAGGCGGTCCTCCGGGCCGCCGGACTGCCGAACCCTGAGGTGCTCGCGCTCGCCGCCGTCGCCTTCGAACTCATCGGGGGCGTCCTGCTGGTCTTCGGACTGGCCACCCCGCTGGTGGGGCTCGGGATCGTCGCGGTGAACGTCGCCGTCATCCTGACGACCCGCGCCGACGCCGGCTTCTATCAGCACGGGGGCGGCTGGGAGTACAACGCCGCCCAGGCGGCCCTGGGGCTGGTGTTCCTGGTGTTCGGCGCCGGCCGGACCGGTCTGGACCATCTGTTCGTCCGCCCCCGCGACGACCACGACCGCCTGATCGCCGACCCGCACGACGCACAGCTCGCTCACAGCTGACGCATAGCGTCGGCCCTGTCGGGGGTGCCAGAGTAGGCGCATGCCAGTGACCGAACCCCTGACGCGCCCCGACGGCACGCCGATCCGGATCCTCACCGTCGACGACGAGCCCAGCCTCATCGAACTGCTGGCCATGGCGATGCGCTACGAGGGCTGGGAGGTGTTCACGGCGTCGTCGGGTGGCGACGCCGTGCGGGTGGCCCGAGACGCCAAGCCGGACGCGCTGGTCCTCGACATGATGCTGCCGGACTTCGACGGGCTCGAGGTCATGCGGCGCATCCGGACGGAGCAGCCGGATGTTCCGGTGATCTTCCTCACCGCCAAGGACGGTGTCACCGACCGCGTCGCGGGGCTCACCGCCGGCGGCGACGACTACGTCACCAAACCGTTCTCGCTCGAGGAGGTGATCGCCCGGCTGCGGGGGCTGCTGCGCCGCAGTGGGGCGACCAGTGTCCGGCCAGACACCCAACTGGTCGTGGGGGACCTCATCCTCGACGAGGACTCCCACGAGGTCAGCCGCGGTGGCGTCCCGATCAAACTCACCGCCACCGAGTTCGAGCTGCTGCGGTTCCTCATGCGCAACCCCAAGCGCGTCCTCAGCAAGGCCCAGATCCTGGATCGGGTGTGGAACTACGACTTCGGGGGCCAGGCCAACGTCGTCGAGCTGTACATCTCCTACCTGCGCAAGAAGATCGACGCCGACCGCGAGCCCATGATCCACACGATGCGCGGCGCCGGCTACGTCCTGCGCCCGGCGGGGTCGTGACCCGCGCGCAGCGCCGCGGCTCGCTCGCCGCCCAGCTGCAGCCGCGGCTGGTCCTGACGGTCGCGGTGATGGCGATCCTGGTCGTGATCACCACGCTCGTCGCGCTGCGCACGATCCTCTACAACCAGCTCGACGCCGAACTCGACGCCGCGCAGGTGCGCCAGAGCCGCAGCAGCATCCACGACGACGGCCCGCCCGGGCTGGAGACCCCCGGGATGCGGGTCGGGACCGCGATCGCGGTGCGTCTGATCGACGGGCGGGCTGTGGGCGGCGTCGTCGGCGACGGCTCCACCAACGCGTCGATGACCATCGAGGCATGGTCGGCGCTGACGTCCGTGCCCGTCGACGGCGGCAAGTACACCGTCGACGTCCCCGGGCTCGGCACCTACCGCGTGGAGGCCCGCGAGTCCTCGCTCGGCACGGTCGCCGTCGGGCTGCCGGTCGCGGACATCCGCCGCACCCTGCTGTGGCTGGCGGCGTTCGCTGGCGCGCTCGGCGTGTTCGCCGTCGCGGCCACCGCGTTCGTCACGCGGGCGGTCCTCGACCGCGCCACCAAGCCGCTCGTCGCGCTCACCGACACGGCCGACGAGGTGAGCCGTCTGGAGCTCGAGCGCGGCTCGGTGGCCGTGCCCCGCGTCGAGACCGGCCCCCTCCCCCAGCACAGCGAGGTCACCCGCCTGTCGACGGCCTTCAACGACATGCTCGGCCGCGTCGAGGGAGCCCTCCAGGCCCGCGAGCTGTCCGAGGCCAAGCTCCGCCGTTTCGTCGCCGACGCCTCCCACGAGCTGCGGAATCCGTTGGCCGCTATCCGCGGGTACGCCGAGCTCGGTCAGCGGTCGCCGGAGGGCACCGCGCACGCGCTGGGGCGCATCGGCGCCGAGTCCGAGCGCATGACCAAGCTCGTCAACGACCTGCTGTTGCTCGCGCGGCTCGATGCGGACGCGCGCGTCGAGCCCCGGCCCGTGGACGCCGTCGAGGTGGTCCTCAACGCCGTCAGCGACGCCCAGGCCGCCAGCCGCGACCACCGGTGGCTCCTCGACGTCCCCGAGGACCCGGTCGAGGTCCTCGCCGATGCGGATCAGCTGCACCAGGTGATGGTCAACCTGCTCGCCAACGCCCGGACCCACACCCCGCCGGGGACGAGCGTCACCGCGACGGTGGAGCGGCGCGGGGCGTCCGCGCAGCGGGGCGGCGGGGTCGCGATCATCCGGGTCCTGGACGACGGGCCCGGCATCGCGCCGGAGGTGCTGCCGCGGGTGTTCGAGCGGTTCGCCCGCGCCGACGACGCCCGGGCGCACTCGGCCGCGCAGTCGACCGGCCTGGGCCTGGCGATCGTGCGGGCCGTCGTCGAGAGCTTCGGCGGGTCCGCGTCGGTGGAGTCGCGGCCGGGGCACACGGTGTTCACGGTGGTGCTGCCGTTGGCCCACCGCGACGAGGGAGGCCCGCAGTAAGCTCGGCTGCGACGGTGCCCGCCGGGGCCCGCACGCCCGGAAGGACCGCCATGGAGATCACGCGCTCGGCACTCGCCCAGATGGTCGACCACACCCTGCTGAAGACCGACGCCACCCGCGCGCAGGTGTCCGCGCTCGTCGCCGAGGCGCGTGAGCTGGGGGCGTTCTCCGTGTGCGTGTCGCCGTCGATGCTGCCGATCACCGACGAGCTGGGCGACGTGAAGGTCGCCACCGTGTGCGGGTTCCCGTCAGGCAACCACACCTCCTCGGCGAAGGCGGCGGAGGCTGCCGAGTCGTCGCGGCTGGGTGCCGACGAGATCGACATGGTGATCAACATCGGCCTGCTCAAGGAGGGCCGGCCGGACGCCGTCGAGGCGGAGATCCGGGCCGTGCGCGAAGCGACGACCGGCCTGCTCAAGGTCATCATCGAGTCCGCGGCGCTGACCGATGAGGAGATCGTCGCTGCCTGCAGGGCCGCCGAGGCCGCGGGGGCGGACTACGTGAAGACCTCCACCGGGTTCCACCCGGCCGGCGGGGCGTCGGTGCACGCCGTGGAGTTGATGGCGGCGACGGTGGGCGACCGCCTCGGCGTCAAGGCCAGCGGCGGGATCCGCGACTACGCCACCGCCAATGCGATGGTCGAGGCGGGTGCGACGCGGCTGGGCCTCTCCGGTACTCGCGCGGTCCTCGACGGCGCTGACGGCGACGAGCCGGGCGGCCAGGTCGGGATGGGCTCGGCCTACTAGAGATTCAGTCGCTGAACTGGGTGGCGTAGAGCGTCGCGTAGGCGCCGCCGGCGTCCAGTAGCTGCGCGTGCGTCCCCCGCTCGACGACACGCCCCGCCTCGACGACGAGGATCTGGTCGGCGTGCCGCACCGTCGAGAGGCGGTGCGCGATAACGATGGCGGTGCGCCCGGCCCGGGCGGTGTCGAGGGCCCGCTGGACCAGCGTCTCGGACTCGGAGTCCAGGTGCGCGGTCGCCTCGTCGAGGACGAGGATCGGCGGGGCCTTGAGCAGCAGGCGCGCGATCGCGAACCGCTGCCGCTCCCCGCCGCTGAGCCGGTAGCCGCGTTCGCCGACGACGGTGCCGAGCCCGTCGGGCAACCGCCGCACGAGCCCGGCGATCTGGGCGGCGTCCAGCGCGCCCCACAGCTCCTCGACGGTCGCGGTGGGCTTCGCGTAGCGCAGATTGGCCTCGATGGTGTCGTGGAAGAGGTGGGCGTCCTGGGTGACGTAGCCGATCTCGTCCTGCAGCGACGCCAGCGTCAGCCGGCGCACGTCCTCGCCGGCGATCTCGACGACGCCGGAGTCGACGTCGTACAGCCGGGCGAGCAGGTGCGTGATGGTGGTCTTCCCCGCTCCGGACGGTCCCACCAGGGCAACCGTCTGACCCGGCTCGGCCTGGAAGGAGATCCCCCGCAGCACCGGCGTGTTGGCAGACTCCCCCGCGGCCGCCGTCGGCTCGAGCGACTCCAGCGACACCGTCGCGGCGTCGGGATAGGTGAACCAGACGTCGCGGAAGGCCACCGACGGCGGACCCGAGACCGGCCGGGCGTCCGGGGCGTCGACGATGAGCGGCTCCAGGTCCAGGACCTCGAAGACGCGTTCGAAGCTCACCAGGGCGCTCATGATGTCCACCCGCAAGTTCGACAGCTGCATCAGCGGGCCGTAGAGCCGCGCCAGCAGGGCGACGAGGGCCGTGAGGGTCCCCACGGTGAGGTCGCCGGCCACCGCCGCCACGCCGCCGAAGCCGTAGAACAGTGCGGTCGCGAGCGCCCCCACGAGCGCCATGGCGGTCATGAAGACACGCGAGATCATCGCGATCTTCACGCCCGAGTCGGCGACGTCCTTCGACTGGCGGGCGAACGTGGCGTGCTCGGTGTCGAGATCGCCGAAGAGCTTCACCAGCAGGGCTCCGGAGACGGTGAACCGCTCGGTCATGGTCGCCGACATCTCCGCGTTCTGGGTCATCCGGAGCCGCGACAGGTCCGCGAGCCGCGTCCCCACCATCCGCGCCGGGACCATGAAGATCGGCAGCAGGACCAGCGCCGCCAGGGTCAGCGGCCAGGACAGCGCCAGCATCGAGCCCAACACCAGCACCAGCGTGATGGAGTTGCTCACGACCGTGGACAGCGTCGAGGTGAACGCCTGCTGCGCGCCGTTGACGTCGGACTGCAGCCGCGACACCAACTTCCCGGTGTGCGAGCGGCTGAAGAACGCGATCGGCATCCGCAGCATGTGGTCGAAGATCTGCGTGCGCATCGAGTAGATGAGCCCCTCGCCGATGCGCGCCGAGCACCAGCGCTCCACGATCTGCAGCAGGGCGGACCCCAGTGCCATGGCGGCGACGGCGACCGAGAGCCAGACGATGACGTCGACGTCGCCGGCGAGCACGCCGTCGTCGATGATCCTTTGGAACAGAAGCAGCGGGGCGACGGACAGCGCGCTGCTGACGATCACCGTGACGAGGAAGACGACGATGAGTCCCTTGAAGGGGGCCCCATAGGCGACGACCCGGCGAGCGGTGCCGCGGTCGAGCTTGTGCTGCCGGATCTCCGGGTCTGCCGCGAGGCGCCCGAGCATGCGGCCGCCGCCCATGCCGCCCCCGCCGTGCCCGACGCTCATTCGCACTCCTCGCCGCCCGCCGACGGGCTGGTCGCCGCGGCCTCCGCCGACGGCTCTCCCAGCGTAGCCGCGCCCCTATGGGCCGAGGGAGACGGAGCCACTGCGGGGCATTAGGCTCACCCCATGCTGCTGAGCGACCGCGACATCCTGGGCGAAGTGCACACCGGGGGGATCCTTCTCGATCCATGGGATCCGGCCATGGTGCAGCCGTCGAGCGTGGACGTGCGGCTGGACAAGTTCTTCCGGGTGTTCGAGAACCACAGGTATCCGTCGATCGACCCGTCGGTCGAGCAGCCGGACCTCACGCGCCTCATCGAGACGCCCGCGGACGAGCCGTTCGTGCTGCATCCCGGGGAGTTCGTGCTGGGGTCGACGTTCGAGCGCGTGACGCTGGGGTCGTCGGTCGCGGCGCGTCTCGAGGGCAAGTCGTCGCTGGGCCGGCTCGGGCTGCTCACGCACTCGACGGCGGGCTTCATCGACCCTGGTTTTTCCGGCCACGTGACCCTCGAGTTGTCGAACATGGCCACGCTGCCGGTCAAGCTCTGGCCGGGGATGAAGATCGGCCAGCTGTGCTTCTTCCGGCTGAGTTCTCCGGCGGAGCATCCGTACGGGTCGGCGCTGTACGGGTCGCGGTACCAAGGGCAGCGGGGCCCGACTCCGTCGCGGTCGCATCTGAACTTCCACCGCACGCAGGTCTGACGACGTCGGGTCGTCGCTGAGGTCGCGCCTGCCCGCCCCCCGAGGTCGCGCCTGCCCGCCCCCCGAGGTCGCGCCACCCGTTCGCTGAGGTCGCGCCCGACGGCGCAGCCGTCCGGGCGAGTCTCGAAGCCGACGCTCTCCCCGTTCGCTGAGGTCGCGCCCGGTGCGGAGCATCCGGGCGAGTCTCGAAGCCGACGCCGCAGGCGTCGATCCCCCAACCCCGTCCGCTGAGGTCGCGCCACCCCCCGCTCGCTGAGGTCGCGCCCGACGGCGAAGCCGTCCGGGCGAGTCTCGAAGCCGACGCCGTAGGCGTCGATCCCCCAACCCCGCTCGCTGCGGTCGTGCCTGTCCGCTCGCTGAGGTCGCGCCCGGTGCGCAGCACCGCGGCGAGTCTCGAAGCCGACGCCGCAGGCGTCGATCCCCCTCCGGCGCGGGTCAGGTGCCGTCGCCCCAGATGGCGGCGGAGCGGCGGATGAGGTCGTCCAGGTCGGGCCGGTCGGCGTCGGACGACTCCGTCTCGGGAGGGTGGACTCCCGGTGGGCCGGTGTCGGGCTCTTCGGAGTCCGGGCCCGGTGGTGCCCCGTCGCGGATCTGTTGGAGTCGGAAGCGGCGGTGTTGCCGTGGTCGTCTGGCGGGATCGATGTGTCGCGGTGGGGTGAACCACGGCAGCCCGGTCACCGGATCCAGATCCACCCGCCACTGCGAGGCCTCGGACTGCAACGGATCGGGCTCCACCAGGCGGTGATGGTGGGGGCAGAGGAGTACCCCGTTTCCTAGCCGGGTCTCACCGCCCTGCCACCACGGGACGATGTGATGCGCCTCGCAGCAGGCGGGTGTTGCCGAGCAGCCGGGGAATGCGCAGCCACCGTCCCGTTGCATCAGCGCGGCCCGCAGGCCGGGGGTGAAGGTGCGGTAGGTCCGGCCCACGTCCAGCAGCCGGGATGGTCCGCCGAGCACGACGGGGATGATGCCGGCGTCGCACGCCAACCGGCGCACCTCCCCGGCTGGCAGGCCGTCGACGTCGTTGACACCGATCAGCCCGACCTTCCCCAGGCCGGTGGTGAGGGTGTCGAGGTCGAGGGTGACGTGCACCTGCGGCCGATCCCCACCATGGATGGGCAGCGTTCCGGTGTTGGCGGCTTTCTGGGTCAGCAGGACCAGCGCGTCGGCACGCCTGGCGTCGCGGGACGGGGCTTCGCCGGTGGCGGTGTAGGTGGAGGCGTCCGGCATCAACGCATCCAACTGCGCCGACAACAGCGCCGCATCCGCAACCGGCAACTGTCCGGTGATGCGCATCGAGCCGTGGTAGTCCGGCGCCAGCCGCAGGAACCGACCCCGATGCGCCGCCGCTTCCTCCCGGGCGAGACGCTTCGCGTCATCCGCGTCCGATGCGTCGGGGTCGATGATCTCGACCAGCCGCGCGGCAAGGACCCGCAACTCGGACGGGCCCAAGGTATCGACGTGCTGCAGGATCTCCTCCTCGCAGCGCGTCAGCTCCGCCCGGGTCAATCGCGCGGGGAGCTTCCGCAAGCCGGTGACGATGGCGTCGGCCTGCGCCAGCGAGATCGAGCCGTCGTTCAAGGCTGCGCCGATCAGCGGGAAGCGGTCGCGGAGATCAGCGGCGAGGCGAAGACTCGCGGCCGCCTGCGCGGGGGTGGTGCGCACCGACTGCCGCACCCCGTCGATCACGGCCTCCGCCGCGGCGAGTTTCGCCGCGTGCAGCAGGTGGAGGCGGAGACCGGCGAGTTGGGCTTCGGCTTCGGTGACCGCGGCGACGAGGCCGGAGAGGCGGTCTGCGGGGGTGTCGTCGGTGGTGAGTGTCAGCGCGGCGTCCCAGAGTGCAGCGATGGTTCGCTGCATCTGCTCGCGCATGGAATCACTCATGTGGACTATTCTTGCCGGGGCCACTGACAATTTCGGATTTCCAAGGCCGGAAGATCGGCGCCTGCGGCGTCGGCTTCGAGACTCGCCCGGACGGCTCCGCCGTCGGGCGCGACCTCAGCGAACGGTGCAGGCGCGACCTCAGCGAACGGACCGCCCCCACCATCACGACACGCCGTCGAACTCCGCCATCATCGCCCTCAACCGCCCCCGAGCCCGAGCAAGGCTGCCATCCGTGCTGCGCTCGGGGGATCGACGCCTACAGCGTCGGCTTCGAGACTCGCCCGGGCGGCTCCGCCGTCGGGCGCGACCTCAGCGAACGGGTGGGCGCGACCTCAGCGATCGGGCCGCCCTCACCAGCACGACACGCCGTCGAACTCCGCCATCAACGCCCTAGACCGCCCCCGAGCCCGAGTAAGGCTGCCATCCGTGCTGCGCTCGGGGGATCGACGCCTACGGCGTCGGCTTCGAGACTCGCCCGGACGGCTCCGCCGTCGGGCGCGACCTCAGCGAACGGGTGGGCGCGACCTCAGCAAGCGATGCCAGCTCAACCTCAGAAGCGGTGAACAAGAGATCGACGCCTACGGCATCGGCTTCGAGACTCGCCCGGACGGCTCCGCCGTCGGGCGCGACCTCAGCGAACGGGCACGTGCGACCACAGCGAACGGGCACGTGCGACCTCAGCGAACGGTGCAAGCGCGGCCTCAGCGAACGCGGGGCGCGACCCGGGAGAGCCGGTCGGAGGCACTCACCGGTCAGGGGGTCTCACGCGGGGGCTCGATCCGCAACGACACGCCCTCGCCGATGTCCAGGATCGTGCCCACCTCCACCTCCGCCGACGCCCCATCGCGGAGGGTGAACGGCGAACCGTTCGGGGGTACCACCACGGTGCCGTTGACGGAATGCAGGTCCCGCACGATCACGTCGCCCTTGTGGACCTCGACGGCAACGTGGTTGCGGGAGATGTCGAGGTGAGGGCTCGACACCCGCAGGACATGGGCACGTTCGTACCCCGCCGTCGCACGCGGCTCCCGCCCGACCACCACCGCGGTGACGACGTTGACGAACTCCCCGCTGTTGGTGTGCAGGCCCGCCAAAGCGGGCGGCGCCATCCGTGCTGTCGCGGGACCCGGATCCTCGACCGCCCGCATCGGAGCGGTCACCGGTTCGGCGGGGACGACCGGCATGGGCGCCGTCGGCGGGCCCGGCTCGACGACCCGCGTCGGCTCCGCATCCGAGTCCTCCTCCGCCGGGACCTGCACAGCAGCCGGCCGCTCCGCCACCCGCGCGTCCTGCAGCGACGCGGCCATCCGCTCGACGGCCTCGGCGATGATCTCCCGCGACGTCGCCAGGTTCACGCGCACGAAACCGGTCGTGGCCGGGGAGAACTCGCGGCCCAGGTTGAACCGAACCCGGCCGACCTGATGGAAGTGCCGGCCCGGCTCGTCGAGCCCGAGGGGGCCGCAGTCCAGCCACGCCAGGTAGGTGCCCTGGGACGGCTCGTAGTGCAGCTCGGGAATGAGACGGGCCAGCTCGGCGGCGAAGAACTCCTTGTTGGCGGCGACCTCGGCGGAGGCTTCCCCCACCCAGTCGCGGGCATCGTTCAAGGCCGTGGCGTGGGCCAGGACCCCGAAGTAGCTGGCGCCGTCGGGCATCATCGGGTTGAGGCGCTCGAGCAGGGCCGCGTCGCCGATCACGAGGCCCGCCTTGAGCGCCGCGAGGTTCCAGGACTTCGACGCCGACGTGACGACGAGTGCGTTGCCCGCCCCCGGCACCGTCAGGTACGGGACGTGCGCCGCCCCTGCCAGGGGGGCGTGGATCTCATCCGAGACCACCACGACCCCGTGCCGCTCTGCGAGGCGCGCGACCGCGGCCAGCTCCTCGGCGGTGTGGATCGTGCCGTTCGGGTTGTGCGGCGAACACAGCAGGTACACCGCCGGCCGCTCTGTGGCGAAGGCCTCCTCGATGCCAGGCAGGTCGAGCCGGTCATCCACCAGGGGCACGTCGACGATGCGGCGCCCCGTGGTGGTGACCACGTGCCGGAAGGGGGGATAGACCGGGGAGTTGATGACGACGCCGTCGCCCGGCTTCGACAGCCCCAGGACGGCCTCCCGCATGCCCGTGACGACGTCGGTGGCCAGCTTCTGGTCCGCGACACCGACCCGCCAGCCCCACTGCCAGTCGGCGTACGCGGCGAAGGCCTCCTGGTAGGCGGGGAGCTCCGGGTATCCGGTGTCGCCGTCGGCCAGCGCCCGCTCCAGGGCCTCGCGGATGGGGGGCGCCAGGTGCGCGTCCATCTCCGCGACGAACAGCGGCAACACGTCCGGCTCCCAGCGGCGCCACTTGATGGTGCCGCGCCGCCGCAGATCGCCGAGGGGGACGTCGAAGATGGCCATGGCCCCAACCTAGCGAAACGACCCCGACTTGACGTCGACGGCATAATGGACCGCGTCGCACGGCGTCGATGAGGCCATCACCTCGGAGCTGCCGGAAGAACGGCGGGGTGACCCGCTCACTAGACCCGGCCGCGGCGGACGAACAAGTGGGGCGCCCCGGCGCCCAAGAAGGGTGGTACCGCGGGCTTCGGCTCGTCCCTTCACCTCAGCGACGATTCGATGAAGGACCACCCGATGACCGACCAGGCTGCCAGCCAGTCCCCCGGCTACCGCGCCGTGCCCGCCCAGGTTGACTTCCCGACCCTCGAGCACGAGATCCTGAGCCTGTGGGAGGAGCGCGACACCTTCGCCCGCTCCCTGGAACGCACGGCCGACGGCGAGCCGTGGACCTTCTACGAGGGCCCGCCCACCGCGAACGGCATGCCGGGCACGCACCACATCGAGGCGCGTGTTTTCAAGGACCTGTTCCCCCGCTACAAGACGATGCGGGGCCACCGCGTCGAGCGGAAGGCCGGCTGGGACTGCCACGGCCTCCCGGTCGAGTTGGCCGTCGAGAAGGAGCTCGGTTTCTCCGGCAAGGCGGACATCGAGGCCTTCGGCGTCGAGGCGTTCAACGCGAAGTGCCGCGAGTCCGTGCTGCGCCACGTCGACGCGTTCACCGAGCTCACGGAGCGCATGGGCTACTGGGTCAACATCGACGACGCCTACGTGACGATGACACCGCAGTACGTCGAGTCGCTGTGGTGGGCGCTCAAGCAGATCCACGGCAAGGGCCTCCTCGAGGAGGACTACCGCGTGGCGCCGTACTGCCCGCGGTGCGGCACCGCGCTGTCGGACCACGAGCTCGCGCAGGGCTACGAGGACATCACCGACCCGTCGATCTACGTCCGATTCCCGCTCACCTCCGGCCCGCTCGCCGGCGAGGTGGACCTGTTGGTCTGGACGACGACGCCCTGGACGCTGGTCTCCAACACCGCGGTCGCGGTGCACCCGGACGTGACCTACCGCGTCGCCACGCACCCGCAGCAGAAGGCGCTGGTCGTCGCCGAGCCGCTGGCCGACAAGGTGCTGGGCGACGAGTGGACCCTTACCGACACCTTCCTCGGCCGCGACCTCGAGCGCTGGACCTACCAGCGGCCCCTCGAACTCGTGGAGTTCCCGGCCCCGGCCCACTTCGTGGTGCTCGCCGAGTATGTCACCACCGAGGACGGCTCCGGCCTGGTCCACCAGGCGCCCGCCTTCGGCGAGGACGACATGCACGTGTGCCGCTCCTACGGCCTGCCCTTCGTCAACCCCGTCCGCCGCGACGGCACGTTCGACGAGGACCTCGACCTGGTGGGCGGTCTGTTCTTCAAGGACGCCGACACCGCCATCGTCGCCGACCTCAAGGCCCGTGGACTCATGTTCCGCGTCCTCGACTACACGCACAGCTACCCGCACTGCTGGCGCTGCCACACCCCCCTGCTCTACTACGCCATGCCGTCGTGGTACATCCGCACCACGCACATCAAGGATGAGCTGCTCGCGGAGAATGAGGCCACCACCTGGTACCCGGACACCATCAAGCACGGCCGGTACGGCGACTGGCTGAACAACAACATCGACTGGGCGCTGTCGCGGACCCGCTACTGGGGGACGCCGCTGCCGATCTGGCGCTGTGAGGACGACCACCAGGTCTGCGTCGGCTCCCGCGCCGAACTCAGCGAACTCACCGGCGCGGACCAGAGCGACCTGGATCCGCACCGTCCGTTCGTCGACGACATCGTCTTCCCCTGCCCGACCTGCGGCAAGGAGTCGCGCCGCGTGCCGGAGGTCATCGACGCCTGGTTCGATTCCGGCGCCATGCCCTTCGCGCAGTGGGGCTACCCGCATGTGCCCGGCTCCGAGGAGGTGTTCGCCGAGCGGTACCCGGCCGACTTCATCTGCGAGGCCATCGACCAGACCCGCGGCTGGTTCTACTCGCTCATGGCCGTCGGCACCCTGGTGTTCGACCAGAGCTCGTACCGCAACGTCGTCTGCCTGGGCCACATCCTCGCCGACGACGGGCGCAAGATGAGCAAGCACCTCGGCAACGTGCTGGAGCCGATCCCGCTCATGGACCAGCACGGCGCGGACGCGGTGCGCTGGTTCATGGCCTGCTCCGGGTCGCCGTGGATGGCGCGACGCGTCGGCCATCAGGCGATCGGCGAGACGGTCCGCAAGGTTCTGCTGACCTACTGGAACACCGTCGCGTTCCACACGCTGTACGCGCGGGCGTCGGACTGGACGCCCGCCGGCGAGGCGCCGCCCGTCGCGGAGCGCCACGTGCTCGACCGCTGGCTGACGTCGGCCACGCAGCAGCTGATCGTGGACACCACCCGGGCCCTCGACACGTTCGACACGCAGCACTACGGCGCGGTGCTGAGCCAGTTCATCGACGACCTGTCGAACTGGCACGTGCGTCGCTCCCGCCGCCGCTTCTGGGCCGGCGACCCCGGTGCCCTCTGGACGCTGCACGAGACCCTGCACGTCCTCACCCGCCTCCTGGCGCCGATCATGCCGTTCGTCACCGAGCGCGTGTGGCAGGACCTGTTCTACGCCGCCGACCCCGACGGCGTTGACTCCGTGCATCTCGCGGAGTGGCCGGTGGCCGACGAGTCGCTCATCGACGTCGACCTCACGGAGGCCATGCGCCTGACGAGGCGCACCGTTGAGCTGGGCCGGGCGGCCCGGGCGGAGTCCAAGGTGAAGATCCGCCAGCCGCTGCGCCGGATGCTCGTGGCCTCCACCGTCGTCGAGCGCCTCACCCCTGAGCTGCGTGAGGAGATCATGGCGGAGCTGAACCTCGCCGCCGTCGAGTCGTTCGCCTCGCACGGTGATCTGGTCCACTACTCCGCGAAGGGCAACTTCCGCAACCTCGGGAAGCGGTTCGCGAAGCGCACGCCGGTGATCGCCCAGGCGGTGGCCGACGCGGACGCCGCGTACCTGGCCGCGTCGCTGCGCGGCACGGGGACGGCCCGGGTGGTCGTCGACGGCGAGGAGATCGAGCTCACCGCCGACGACGTGCTCATCACGGAGCGGCCGCGCGAGGGCTGGTCGGTGGTCAACGAGCAGGGCGAGACGGTCGCGCTGGACCTCGAGCTGACGCCGGAGCTGATCCGCTCCGGGCTCGCGCGCGAGGCGATCCGGTTCATCCAGGAGTCCCGGAAGCGGGCGGGGCTGGACGTCTCGGACCGCATCACCGTGCTGATCGAGGCCGACGACGAGCTCGCTGCCGCCGTCGAGGCCCACCGGGCGCAGATCGCCGACGAAGTGCTGGCCGTCGAGCTGGCCGTCGGCCCCGTCGAGGCACCCACGGACGAGGACGCCGACCTCGGCATCAAGCTGGCGCTGCGTAAGGCCTAGGCATACCAGGAGGCTGCTGTCACCCCAGGTCGACGGCGGCCTCCTGGTGCGTCACGCCGGACTGGCGCAGGCACTTCTCCAGGACCCGCATCACCTCGAGCGTGTCGCTGAGCGGCATGGTGGGCGATTCGGTGGCGCCCTCGCGGATCCGCTGGGTCACCTCCGCGAACTCGTGGCTGTAGCCGCGCCCCGTCGGCATCGCCTCGATGATCCGCGGCAGCACCCCGTTGCGATGGACGGTGATCATGGACGGGTGGTGGAAGCGCGGCTCGATCTCGATCCAGCCCTTCGTCCCGACGACGATCAGCCGGCCGGGCCCGTAGCCGTCGAAGCCGAACGTCAGCGACGACAACCCCTCGCCGGCGTGCACCAGGTTGACGGTCGCGGCGCGCTCCACCCCCGAAGGGTAGAGCCGGGCGCGGCAGTCGATCTCCTTCACCTCGCCGAGGAAGGCCTGCGCCACGTTGATGGGGTACACGCCGAGGTCCAGGATGGCCCCACCCCCCAGCTCCCGGGAGAACAGCCGATGGTCGGGCTGGTACTCGCGGAAGGCGTACAAGTCGCCCTGCACCCCGACCACGTCACCGATGCGCCCCCAGGCGACCACTTCGCGTGCGGCGGCGATGACCGGCAGGAACCTGGTCCACATCGCCTCCATCGCGAAGACGCCCTTGGCGCGGGCCGCGTCGACCACCTGGCGCGCTCCCGCGAGGGTGGCGGTGAACGCCTTCTCGACGAGCACCGCCTTGCCACGCTCGATGGCCGCGAGCGCCACGTCGCGGTGCTGCGGGTGCGGGGTGGCGATGTAGACGACGTCGATGTCGGGGGAATCCAGGAGCTCCCGGTACGAGCCGAACGCCTTGGGCACCTGGTGCTCGGCCGCGAAGTCACGTGCCTTCGCCCACGTCCGCGACGCCACCGCCGTCAGTTCGGCCCCCGGCACGAACTGGAAGTCCCCGGCGACGCCGTGCGCGATGGCGCCTGTCCCCACGATGCCCCAGCGAACGGTAGTCATGGCCCCAGGCTAGTGGTGTGACCGCCATCCGGCGCCGGAACCGGCCGTCATCAGCGGCGCGCGATGAGATACAGCCGTTCGTCATCGCCGCCGTCGGAGACGAGGTAGCTCTCCACAGCGGTCAGCCCCGCCGCGGCCACGGCGCGCCGCACCTCCACCGCCTCGTGCCGGACGACGGCGAGGCCGTCGGGGCCCACCCGGCCGTCGCGCCCGCCGACCGGCAGCGCGATGGCCAGCACCCCGTCGGGGACCAGCACCGACCCGAGCCCACCGACCACGGCCGGCAGCTCACTGGGCGCGAAGTGCAGCAGGGAGAACCAGGCGACGACGGCGCCCCAGCCGGGAGCCGCGGCCGGGCGCAGGAGACGCCTGAGGTCGCCGACGGAGAAGTCGACCCCCGGATAACGCGCCTGGGCCGCCGCGACCATCCCCGGGGAGACGTCGATGCCGAAGACATCGGCCCCGGCCGCGGCGAGGGCACCCGCGGCGGTACCGGCGCCGCACCCGACGTCGACTACCGGTCGCCCGTGCGCCAGCGCGGCCACGCGGTCGAGGAACCAGCCCTCGAAGGGGCTCACCGAGGCGGTCAGAGCCTCCGCATCCGCCACGGCGTCGTAGCCCGCGACGACCGCGGCGTCACGCTCGGCCGGCCCGCCCGCCCGGATCGCCTCCCGGTCCTCCGCCGCCGGCGCCGCGTCGGGCGGCGGGTCACCCAGCAGGTGGATCCACCGGTGGTCCTGCTGGCCGGGGCGCCGCTCCAGCCGGAGCACGAGCGGCTCGTCGCGCGCGGCCATCCGCTCCAGACAGGCCTCGACTGCCTCGCGATCCGCGAAGGTGTACAGCCGGTCGGTGCGCGCCCTCAGCTCGCCTGGCGACTGCGGGCCGCGCAGCAGGAGGACTGTGATGAGCGCCCGCTCGTCGTCGGCCAGGCCGAGGAGGTGCGTCGCGGTCTGCAGGTACTTGAGCGTCCGCCGCCCGTAGTCGGCCCAGGCCACGCGCGCCAGACCCCCGTCCTTGAGGGCGCGCACCGCGTCCTGCACCGTCCGCTCGTCGAAGTCGACGATGGGGTCCCGGCTGCTCTTCTGGTTGCAGGCGGAGCGTAGGGCGTTGAGCGTCAGCGGGTAGGTGTCCGGCACGGTGACCTCCTTCTCGAGGAGGCACCCGAGCACGCGCTGTTCGTCGGCGGTGAGTCTCGGCAGCGTCACACCGTCGACCCTACTCCGCGGGGTCCACGGACGAGGTTCCCCGTCGCGGCCCGCGACAACTATCCTGTGACGGTCCAGAGGAGGTTCGCATGGGTCGCATTGTCCAGAAGTTCGGCGGGTCGTCGGTGGCCGACGCCGAGTCGATCAAGCGTGTGGCGCGCCGCATCGCCCGCACGCGGGCCGAAGGGCACGACGTCATCATCGTCATCTCGGCCATGGGGGACACGACCGACGAGCTCATGGACCTGGCGCTCCAGGTGTCACCGCGCCCCAAGTCCCGCGAGCTGGACATGCTCCTCACCACCGGCGAGCGCCAGTCGGCGGCGCTGCTGGCCATGGCGCTGTCGGACCTCGGCGTCGACGCCGTCTCCTACACCGGCTCCCAGGCCGGCGTCATCACCACGCCGACGCACGGCAACGCACGCATCATCGACATCACCCCTGGGCGGGTCATCAGGGCGCTCGAGGAGGGCAACGTGGCGATCGTCGCGGGGTTCCAGGGCGTCGCGCAGACCACCAAGGACATCACCACCCTCGGCCGGGGCGCCTCCGACACCACCGCCGTCGCGCTCGCCGCGGCCCTCGACGCCGACTACTGCGAGATCTACTCCGACGTCGACGGCGTCTACACCGCCGATCCGCGCATCGTGCCCTCGGCTCGGCACATCGACCAGATCGGCTACGAGGACATGATGGAGATGGCCGCCTCCGGGGCCAAGATCCTGCACCTGCGCTGCGTCGAGTACGCGCGCCGCGAGGGCGTGCCCGTACACGTGCGCTCCTCCTTCACCGACCGGCCGGGGACCTGGGTCAAGAGCCAGGACGAGATCGACAAGGACGAATCCATGGAAGAAGCCATCATCACCGGAGTCGCGCACGACCGCGGCGAGGCCAAGATCACCATCGCGGGTGTCCCGGACAAGATCGGCGAGGCCGCCCGCATCTTCAAGGCGATCGCGGAGCACGAGATCAACATCGACATGATCGTGCAGAACGTGTCGCGGCTCTCCGATGTCAAGACCGACATCTCGTTCACCCTCCCGATGACCGACGGCTCCCGCGCCATCGAGGCGTTGGAGGCCATCAAGGACGAGGTCGGCTACGACGAGGTCCTCTACGACGACCAGATCGGCAAGGTGTCCGTCGTCGGCGTCGGGATGCGGTCCCACCCGGGCGTCTCCGCGACGTTCTTCGAGGCACTCGCCGGTGCCGAGGTGAACCTGCAGATGATCTCGACCTCGGAGATCCGCATCTCGGTCATCGTCGGCGCCGACGACGTCGACCGCGCCGTGCGCGCCGCCCACACCGCATTCGGCCTCGACGCGGAGGAGACGGCAAAGGTCTACGCCGGGACCGGCCGCTGACCCGTCATGGCATAAAGTTGGGCTGTTCTTCGGAAGGTGCCCATGCCACGTCCTAGCCGCCGTCAGCTGCTCACGGCGTTCGCCGTCGCCGCTGTGGGGCCGCTGGCCGCCTGCACGGGCACCCCGTCCCCGGGGCCGTCGTCGCCGACCAGCCCGACGCCGTCGCCGAGCGGCCTGCCCTTCGGGCTCGTCACCCCCTCGCGGGTGGAAGCCGTCGTCTTCGACGGCGCGTTCGGCGTCGGCTACGTGGAGGCCGCGGCGGCCACCATGAGCGCGAACCATCCGGGCGTCACCGTCCGGGTCCGCCCGGTCCAGGACATCATCGCCGTCGTGGAACCCCGCCTTGCCGAGGGCGGCACCCCGCCCGATCTGGTCGACAACTCCGGCGCCCGCCTGCTCCCGGTGGCGAAGCTGGCCGACCAGTTCGCCGAGCTCGACGACCTCATGGACTCGGCCTCCCTGGACGGCGGGGTGCTGCGGGACACCCTGCACCACGACGTGCTCGCCACCGGCACGTTCAACGACCGGCTCATCGCCCTCAACTACGCCCTCAGCGTGTTCGGGCTCTGGCACTCGGCCGCGGACTTCGCCGCCGCGGGGTGGGAGGTGCCGCGCACCTGGGACCGCATGTTCGAGCTCGGCGCGGCCGCGAAGGAGCAGGGCCGGTTCCTGTTCGCGTGGGGCGACGAGGCCGCCGACTACTACCAGGAGCTGGCCATCGCGTCAGCGGTCAAGGAGGGCGGTCACGAGGTACGAATCGCCCTCGATTCGCTGGCCGAGGGGGCCTGGTCCCATCCGGCCGTCACCGGGGTCCTCGAGCAGCTCGAGGCGATCGTCGCGGCGGGCTTCGTGGTCCACCGCGGGGACTACCTGGCGGCCCAGGCGTCCTGGCTGAAGGACCGCGCCGCCCTCCTGTATCCGGCCGGATCCTGGCTCCCAACGGAGATGTCCGAGCAGATCCCCGCCGACTACGAGTTGAGCGTGGCGCCGGTCCCGACCCTGACCGCGGCGCCCGTCCTGCCGCACGCCGCCGTCCACGCGACCCCGACGGAGCAGTTCCTCGTGCCGCGGCGCGCATCCAACGTCGCGGGGGCGTTCGAGCTCCTGCGCACCATGCTGACGCGGGAGGCGGCCACCGAGTTCTCCCGCGAGCATCTGGTGCCGACGATCGTGCGAGAGAGCGTCCCGGCGGACGTGACGGACACGGCGCTCACGTCCCAGGCCCGGCTGCTGGCGGACGCCGGCGCGAACGTCTTCTCGTGGCGATTCGTCGCCCACTACGGGCTGAGCGGTGAGTCGAACGTCGCCTGGGCGGACTTCCTGTCCGGACGGATCACGGCCTCGGTGCTCGCGGCGCGGCTGCAGACTCTCTCAGACCGCGTCCGCAACGACCCCGCGGTGGAGCGCTACGCCGTCGAGTGAGCGTCAGCGCCGCCGGCCGGTGCCGAAGATCCCCCGGACGATCTCGCGTCCGGCCGTGCGGACGAAGTCGCGGAAGACCGCCGACTTCGTGACCTGCTGGATCAAGCCCGGATTCTCCCGCTCGTAGCGGCGGCGCGCGGCCTCCTCCGCGCGGGCCTCACGCTCCCGTCGTACCGCGTCCTTCTCGGCCGCAGCCATCTCCTTCTCCGCCTCCTCCCGGCGGCGCCGCTCCTCCTCGGCCCGGGCCTCGGCCCCAGCGGCCGCGGCCCCCTCTGCCAGCTGGCGGGTCAGCACTTCGTAGGCCGACTGCCGGTCCAACGGCGTGCCGTACCGCGCCATCAGCGCGGATTGCTCGACGCCGGCCCTCAGGTGGTCGGGGTCGGTCGGCCCCATCCGCGACTCGGGCGCGAAGATGCGCGTCCAGGCTACCGGCGTCGGCGCGCCCCGCTCGCTCATGACGGTGACGATGGCCTCCCCGATCCCGAGCTGCTGCAGGACCTCCTCGAGGTCGTAGTCGGACGTCGGGTAGGTCGACACGGTGGCCCGCAGCGCCTTGGCGTCGTTGGGGGTGTGGGCGCGCAGCTGATGCTGCACCCGCGATCCGAGCTGCGCCAGCACGTCGTCGGGGACGTCCTTCGGGGTCTGGGTGACGAAGAAGATGCCGACCCCCTTGGACCGGATGAGACGCACCGTCTGCGTGATGGCGTCGAGGAACGCGTCGGAGGCATCGTTGAAGAGCAGGTGGGCCTCGTCGAAGAAGAACACGAGCTTCGGCCGGTCGAGGTCGCCCACCTCCGGCAGCGATGAGAAGAGGTCGGCGAGGAGCCACATCAGGAACGTCGAGAACAGCGCCGGCCTGCTCGCCAGCTGGGGCAGCTCGAGCAGGGACACGACGCCTCGGCCGTCCGGCGCGACGCGGAGCAGGTCCGCCGGATCGAACTCGGGCTCGCCGAAGAAGGCGTCCCCACCCTGGTCGGCGAGCGTGACCAGAGACCGCAGGATGACGCCCGCGGTCGCCGTCGAGACGCCGCCGATCCCCTTGAGCTCCGGCTTGCCCTCGTCCGACGTCAGGTACTTCAGCAGCTCGACGAGATCCTTGAGATCCAGCAGCGCCAGACCCGCCTTGTCCGCGTAGTGGAACACCAGGCCCAGCGACGACTCCTGGACCTTGTTCAGGTCGAGGATCTTCGACAGGAGGATGGGACCGAACGACGACACCGTCGCGCGGATCGGCACGCCGACCCCTTCGCCGCCCAGCGAGAAGAACTCGCAGGGGTACGCCCTCGGCTGCCAGTCCTGCCCCTGCTTGGCGACCCGGGCCAGGAGCTTCTCCGACGGCTCCGCCGGGGTCGCCATCCCGCTGAGGTCGCCCTTGATGTCGGCTGCGAACACGGGGACGCCGGCGGCGCTGAGCGCTTCAGCCAGCACCTGGAGCGTGACGGTCTTGCCGGTGCCGGTGGCGCCCGCGACGAGGCCGTGCCGGTTGAACATCGACAGGGGGATCCGGATGCGGGCGTCCACCACCGGCTCATCGTCGTGCAGCACGCCCAGCGTGACCGACGGGACTTCGAACGCGTAGCCGGTGGTGATGGTCTCGATCAGTGCCTCGTTGCTCACCGTCCTACTCTGGCACAGCCCAGCCGCTAGGGTGGGGCCGTGATCTTCAAGCGAGTAGGCGACTCCCGCCCGTACCCGGACCACGGCTACACCCAGAAGCAGTGGATCGCGATCGCCCCGCATCAGGTCCGGCTGGACGAGTTGGTCACCACCAAGCGGACCCTGGACCTGGAGGCGCTCCTGGAGGAGGACTCCACGTTCTACGGGGACCTGTTCGCGCATGTCGTGTCCTACGGCGGCGAGCTGTACCTGGAGGACGGCCTCCACCGCGCCCTGCGCGCCGCGCTCCAACAGAGGCAGACGATGCACGCCCGCGTGCTGGAGCTGACGTAACAGTCCCCGATCAGAGGAAAGAAGACCCGTGCGCATCTTCCGGCTCATCGCCACCCCGGTCCTGCTGCTCAGCCTGCTGGGCCTGCTCGTCTGGGGTGCGACGTGGGGGTGGAAGGCGCTGACCGAGCCGCTGCCGTCGCCGTCGCCGACGCCGTGCGTGATGGAGCCGGCGGAGATCGTGACCGTCCGCGACGTGACCGTGCGCATCTACAACGGCGGCTTCACCAGCGGGCTGGCCAACCGCGTCGGGAACCAGCTCACGGAGGCGGGCTTCGACGTCGCCCGCGTCACGAACACCGAGGAACGCGTCACCGGCACCGTGATCCGCGCGAACCGGCGTGAGACCCCGCAGATCCGGCTGGCTGCCTCCTACTTCGTCGAGCCGGTCATCCAGTACGACGATCGGGTCGACGGCGTCGTCGACATCCTCGTCGGCACGGACTTCGCCGGCTTCTCGGAGGCCCCGTTCGCCCAGGTGAGCTCCACGGACGGCCAGCTGTGCCGGGTCCCGACGCCGTCGGCGAGCGCCCCGCAACCGTCGCCGTCGCCCAGCTCCTGAGTCTGCACACGTTGAGGGCCCCCGAGCCTGGCGGATCGGGGGCCCTCAACTGGTCCCTCAGGACCGTGGCGGTGATGGAGGGATTTGAACCCCCGGTGGGTTGCCCCACACCCGCTTTCGAGGCGGGCTCTTTCGGCCGCTCAGACACATCACCGCCGGATACTGTACCGGCGGACCCCGGGGTTTGACCAATTGGCGGCCGGCTCGCGCGGGCCCGCCCCGGCTGCGCGCCACCCGAGCGTTGAGCCTGATCCACGTCCCGACGCCGAAATTGGACGGCTTGAACGATCCAAGACCTGCCGAGACCAGACGCAGGCTCAACCCACTAAGGTGGGCAGGTGCGTGACATCGCGACGCTGATGCGGGCTCCGGGGCTGGCCCACATCCTCATCGCCCAGCTGGCCGCCCGCTTCCCGGCGGGGATGTATTCGCTCGGCATCCTCATGCACGTCCGGGCCACGCAGGGCAGCTACACCGCCGCCGGTCTCGTCCTCGCGGCGTTCTCGATCGGTATGGCGGTCGCCGGCCCCGTCGTGTCGCGGCTGCTCAGCCGGCTGGGCACCTTCCGGGTCCTGACCGCGACCCTCCTCATCTCGGTGACGGCCTTCGCCCTCCTCGCGCTGCTCCCCCTCCCCCTGGCCGGCGCGATGGCGCTCGCCGGCCTCGGCGGGGCCGCGATGCCGCCGGTGATCCCCGCCGTCCGCACGCTGTACCCGCAGCTGGCGCCCCAGCACCTGCTGACGGGCCTGTTCAGCCTCGACGCCGCCCTGCAGGAGATCATCTGGATCATCGGCCCCGTGGCGATCACCCTGCTGGTGGGCACGCTCGGGTCCGGGCCCGCGCTCCTGGTGGTCATCGGCATCCAGATCGTCGGCGGGCTGCTGTTCATCCTGGCCCGCCGGGTGCGGCAGCTGCGCATCCCGCCGACGACGCGGCGGTTCGGCCGCGTCCTGGCCAACCCGTCGGTACTCCTCATGACGGTGACGTCGCTGCTGATGATCGGGGCGTTCGCGGCGATGGAGGCGGCCATCGTCGCCTCGTTCGGAGACGGTTCCGTGCAAGCCGGCGGCGTGCTGGCGCTGTCGGCCGTCGGATCCCTGATGGGTGGCCTGGCGGCGGGGAACCGGCCGATCAGCCGCTGGTCCCTGGCCCTGCGCATGCTGGTCGTCGTCGCGGGGTTCGGCCTCGCGGCGATCCTCAGCGGATTCTGGGGCCTCGCGCTGGCCCTCTTCCTCGCGGGATTCGGGATCGCGCCGGCGCTGGCGGCCGTGTCATCGGTCATCGCCGGCAGCGTCCCGTTCTCGGACACCGCCGAGGCCTACGGATGGATCGGCACCGGTCAGCTCCTCGGCGCCTCCGTCGGCTCAGCGCTGGCCGGCATCGCCATCGACGCCGGGGGCGGCCACGCGGGCATCCTCGTCGCGGTGGCCATCGCCGGGTCGGCCGCACTCGTGGCGCTGGTGTTCCGCGACGCCCAGCCAGACCTCCGCGGCGGCATCGTGGCCGTCCGGGAGGGCTAGCGCCGGTCGCGGAAGAAGCCGTCGAGCAGGGCGGCGCAGTCGTCGGCCAGGACGCCGGAGGTCACCCGCGGGCGATGGTTGAGTCGCGGGTCGCGCACGACGTCCCACAGCGAGGCGACCGCGCCGGCCTTCTCGTCGAACGCGCCGAAGACCAGATGGTCGATCCGGCTGGCGACGACGGCCCCGGCGCACATGGTGCACGGCTCGAGCGTGACGACCAGCGTGCAGCCGCTCAGGCGCCACTCCCCGATCGTCTCCGCGGCCCTGCGGATCGCCACGATCTCGGCGTGCGCCGTCGGATCGCCGTGCAGTTCGCGTTCGTTACCTCCGCGACCCAGCACCTGTCCGTCGGGTCCCAGCACCACGGCCCCGATCGGCACGTCGCCGTGCCGGCCCGCTGCGACCGCCTCGGCGAGCGCCAGGCGCATCGCCGGGTGCCAGCGGGTGGCCACTAGTCGTCGAAGGCCTCGACGGCGGCGTCGAACTCGGCCCGGATCTTCAGCTTGGACGCGATGCGGCCGAGGAGCACGTCGGAGTCCTCGTCGTAGTCCGTGGCGATCGACTCCATCTCGAACGCACGCAGCCCGCTGGCGGCGTACATACCGAGGTCCCCGAGCGGCGCCGGGTCGGCGTCCTCGTCCGGGGGCTCCTCGCCCAGGTAGTCGACGACGTCGCGGGCGATGGGCCAGTCCGTGGCCGCCGTGGCGTCGGAGAGCAGCACCTCGACGGTGCGGCCGCGCACGCGGCAGATCACGAAGAACTCCCCGGCGATGGACACCCACCCGTCGGCGCCCGAGTCCCCGGGCAGCCGGCTCAGCTGGGTGATCAGCTCGTCGAGGTCGTTGGCGAGGTCGACATCCAGCGGGACCGCGACGGCCCGGCCGTCCTCGCGGTAGAGAGCGATGACGAGATCGACCTCGTCCTCGGTGGCATCCTCCAGATCGTCGTACTCGTCGTAGTCGTCGTCGGAGTCCTCCGGCTCGTCGGAGTCGTCGTCCACGCTGTTGAGGTCGAAGGGCTCAGCGTCCTCGTCAAACACGTCCACGGCTCACTCCTTTCGGTCGGTGCCCGTCCATCCTTGCATGAGTGGCCACGCGACACACCCTCGGGCCGTGATCTCACCGGCCCGCTTCGCCGCCTGAGGAGGATGTGGGACGCTTAGCGTCGTGGAACTCTGCGTCGTCACTCACCCCCTCGTCGATCACAAGCTCACGGTCCTGCGGAACAAGCACACGGAGCAGCCGGTGTTCCGGCGGCTCGTCGAGGAGCTCGTGACGCTGCTGGCCTACGAGGCCACCCGCGGTGTCCGCATCACCGAGACCCGGATCGAGACGCCGGTGACGGCGACGACGGGCGTCAAGCTGGCCCAGCCGGCGCCGCTGGTGGTGCCGATCCTGCGCGCCGGGCTCGGGATGCTCGACGGCATGCTGCGACTCATGCCCACCGCCGAGGTCGGCTTCCTGGGCATGATCCGCGACGAGGAGACGCTCCAGCCGGTCACCTACGCGGAGCGCCTGCCGAAGGATCTGTCCGGGCGCCAGTGCTACGTCCTGGACCCGATGCTGGCCACCGGCGGCTCACTCGGCGGAGCGGTCCAGTACCTCGTCGACCGCGGCGCCGACGACATCACCTGCATCTGCCTGCTGGCCGCCCCCGAAGGGATCGAGAAGCTGAACCGGCTCCTCGCCGATCTCGACGTGCCGTGCACGCTGGTGGTCGCCGCCGTTGACGAGCGCCTCAACGAGCACGGCTACATCGTGCCCGGTCTCGGGGACGCCGGCGACCGTCTCTACGGCCTGGCCGACTGACGGCGGGCGGGGCCCCTCGGCCGGGGCGGGTGCGGCGCCCCGGGAGCCGTCGGATACCGTGACCGGATGGCTGGTCTGACAGCGGGCTGGGTGCCGAAGCAACACGGGGCGTGGGCGATGATCCTCGTGCCCTACCTCGCCGGCCTCGTCATGGCCCGCGACGCCCGCCCGCTCGGCCCCGCGGACCTCACTCTGGGGCTGACCTGGCTGCTGGGCTACTTCGCGTACAGCGCCGCCGCCCTCACCCTCAAGGCGCCGGCGAAGCGCCGCACCCGCTACGCACCGGCGCTGGCCGTTTACGCGGCGGCGGCCGCGGTGGCCGGGCTGGTGACGCTCGCCCTCACCGGGCCGGTGCTCCTGTGGTGGGCGCCGGCCTATTCGGTCCTGGTCACCTGGGCGCTGTACCTCGCCGCGTCTCGGCGTGAGCGGTCGCTGCAGTCGGGCGTGCTCACCGTCGTCGCGTCCTGCGGACTGATGGCGGTGCTCCAGCCGTGGGGCGCCGACGACCCCACCCGATGGCGCGACGTGGCCATGATGGTGGTGCTGACCGCGTACTTCGTGGGAACGGTCCTACACGTCAAGGCACTCATCCGCGAACGCAACGACCCGGCCTCGGCCGTGCGGTCGCAGGCGTATCACGCGGCCGTGGCGCTCGTGACGGTCGCGGCGGTGGGAGCCGGTTGGTTGGGATGGTGGTGGCTGACCTGGGCCGCGGCGCTGGTCGCACGGTCGTTCTGGATGCCGCGCGCGCGGCGCCGCCCCGCCCAGATCGGCGTGATGGAGATCCTGCTGTCGGCCTGGGCGTTGACCCTGGTGCTCCTGGGCTGAGCGCCCTGAACCTCAGTAGTAGTAGGGGAACTTCGACCAGTCGGGCGCGCGCTTCTCGAGGAACGAGTCGCGGCCCTCGACGGCCTCGTCGGTCATGTACGCCAGCCGGGTGGTCTCCCCCGCGAACACCTGCTGGCCGATGAGCCCGTCGTCGATGGCGTTGAAGGCGAACTTCAGCATGCGCTGCGCCGTCGGCGACTTGCCGCAGATCTTCGCGGCCCACTCCAGGCCCATGTCCTCCAACTCCGCATGCGGCGCCACGCGGTTGACCATGCCCATCCGGTGGGCGTCCTCGGCGTCGTGGACGTCGCCCAGGAAGAAGATCTCGCGCGCGAACTTCTGGCCCACCTGGCGGGCCAGATAGGCCGAACCGAACCCGGCGTCGAAGGAGCCGACGTCGGCGTCGGTCTGCTTGAACCTCGCGTGCTCCCGCGACGCCAACGTGAGGTCCGCGACGACGTGCAGCGAGTGTCCGCCCCCGGCGGCCCACCCGTTGACCAGCGCGATGACCACCTTCGGCATGAACCGGATCAGGCGCTGCACCTCAAGGATGTGGAGCCGCCCGAGCTTGGCCGCGTCGACCGTCTCGGAGGTCTCCCCCTCCGCGTACTGATACCCCGCGCGTCCCCGGATGCGCTGGTCCCCACCGGAGCAGAACGCCCAGCCGCCGTCCTTCGGCGACGGGCCGTTGCCCGTCAGCAGGACGCAGCCGACATCCGACGACATGCGCGCGTGGTCCAGAGCCCGGTACAGCTCGTCGACGGTGTGCGGACGGAACGCGTTGCGCACCTCCGGCCGGTCGAACGCGATCCGCACCGCCGGCACGTCCTTGGCGCGGTGGTAGGTGATGTCGGTGAACTCGAAGCCGGCGACCGGCTCCCAGAGCTCGGGGCGGAACGGTTTGTCGGTGGTCATGGCAGGCACCCTAGTAGCCGGGGCCCCGCAGCGCTTCCCCCACCCGGTCCGGGAAGTTGGTGATGATCGCGTCGACGCCGAGCCCCGCCAGCCACAGCGCGTCCTCGTCCTTATTGACCGTCCAGGCGTGGATCTTGATCCCGGCCTCGTGGCACAGCCAGACGAAGTTCGGCTGCTGCAACGCCAGGTAGTGCGGGTGGATCGCCCCGGCGCCGAACGACGCCGCGTACTTCCACGGGTCGTAGATGCCGTCCGAGAGCAGCAGCCCGAGCCGATCCGGGGCCACGCGCCCGCGCAGGTTGGCCAGGGAGAAGTGGTTGAACGACGAGATGATGACCTGGTCGAGCATGCCGGCGTCCTGCACGATGCGCAGCACGTCGTCCTCGAGCCCCGGGTACAGGACGACGGTGTTCTTCAGCTCGATGTTGACCGTCTTCCCGGTGCCGCGGAAGAGGTCGAGCACCTCACGCAGCGTCGGGATCTTCACGTTGCGGCGGCCCGCGAAGCGGTTGGAGAAATCGCACTGGCGCAGCTGCTCGAAGGACTGGTCGACGACCTTCCCGACGCCGTTCGACGTGCGGTTGACCGTCTCGTCGTGGATGACCACGACCTGCCCGTCCGCCGAGCGCTGCACGTCGAGTTCGACGCCGTCGGCGCCCATCTGCAGAGCCATCTCGAAAGCGGGCAGGGTGTTCTCCGGAGCGTAGGCGCTCGCGCCGCGGTGGGCCCAGATTGCTGTCACCGGGCGATTCTCCCACGACGGGGCTGGGCTCGGCATCCCGAGCGGGCCGGCCCGCGTCGCCGGATCAGGAGAAGCGGACGATGTTGTTGAACACCCAGGTGCGCTGCCAGGCGTAGCGCCACGTGCCGCTGGACGTCTGGGACGAGGTGATCACGTCGGCCAGGATGTAGGCCCGGCACCCTCCGGCGCCGGTCGTCGCAGTGTCGCACTCGGCCTTCCACTCGCGACCGTCGGAGGTCCAGGTGAAGGTCTTGGGACCAGGCGTGCCGTAGCCGCCGAGCGGGTTCGTCGCCCACATGGACCTGGGGCTCGGCAGGTAGGTCATGTTGTTGAAGGTCCAGTCGCTCGTCTTGACGAACTTGCCGCTCACCACCTTGACCGTTGAGGCCCAGATGTCGGTGAAGCACCGGGTGGTGCCGGAGTACGGCTCACACCTCGTCCGCCACTGGCGGCCGTTGTAGTCGTGGGTGCCCTCGGTGGTGTAGACGTCCGGCACCCAGGTCGCCTTGACGATCGTCGAGGGGTAGGTCTTGCCGTCCGCGGCCGTCACGACGGCGCGCACGCTCCAGGTCCCGGCCTCGGCCTGGCCCACGGAGAGCTGCAGCGCGAACGTCCCCGACGACGAGACAGTCCCGGCGGCGTGGTCCTGCCACACACCGTCGACGAGGACCTGCGCCACGACCGGGCGTCCGACGTAGCCGGCTGCGGAGCCGCGCAGCTGGGTGGTCTGGGTCACCATGACGGTGGTGACGGGCTGAACGAGGACCCGGCCGATGCGCTCGAGCACGAACTCAGCACTCGTCAACTGCCCTTGGACAGCGGCCGCCACCACACGGTACGTGACCTTGCCGGCCGTCGACTTCGCGTGGTCGAGCGGCAGGGAGAACTGGCCGCGCGAGCCGGCCGCGGCCGACGTCACGGTGGTCCAGCCCTCGGCGGTCAACGCCTGCACCTGGATCTCCCGGCCCGCGCCGTCGGGGCTGAGCAGGCCGGTGACGGAGGCTGTGGCGTCGGTGAACGCCTTCAGCTGCGGCCGGATGGCCAGCTCGCTCGGGGCGGTCGACGGCGGGGTGATGTTGTACTGGTAGAGGTTGTACTTGGTCATGATGTTGATGACCTTGTTCGCGTACTGCGGGTCCGTCGCGTATCCGCCCAGGTGCACCTCGACGATGAAGCGGTCCGGGTTGTCCTTGTACAGGAACGCCTTGGCGTAGCGCGACAGGCGACTGAGGAAGTAGCCGTGGTCGATGAACGACAGCTCGGGGGTGTCGTACTTCCGGAACTTCGCCACCACGGTGTACGGGTTGCCGTTGGAGTCGTACTCGGTGGTCGAGACGCTGTAGCAGCCGTTCTGGTACGGGCTGACTGTGGAGGAGCACTTGATCCCGAACCAGTTGTTCGCGTTCTTGGTCAATCCCGACTCCCCCATGCCGGACTCCAGCATGGCCTGCGCCATCGCCACCGAGGCGGGGACGCCGTGTGCCTTCTCCTCGGCCTGCGCCCAGGCGGCGGTCTTCGCGATGAACGTTGCGGCGTCGAGGGCCGCGGCCGGCCGTGCCTGAGGCAGCAGCACCGCCAGCATGGCGAGGGCGACGAGGGCCCGGACAATGGCGCGTGGGGAAGGCATGGCGACATTCAACCTTGTGGGCCCCCGGTCTGACCACCGCAAGCTGAGGGGGAGGTTGAGGTCTGACGGCGGCGGCGACTTCGGGGGGATAAAGAATCAGGCGCCGGGGTGAACCCGGCGCCTGATCCCAGCGCGCTCGGAGGGACTCGAACCCCCAACCTTCTGATCCGTAGTCAGATGCTCTATCCGTTGAGCCACGAGCGCTGGCCCCCGAAACTATACGCGACCCCGGCGGGATGGGCAAAACGGCGGATCCACCCCGCTCCCGAGCGCGGGAACTACCGCGATCTTCGTGTGGGGACTCATCCGTGCATATGCACAGATGCGGCCCCACAGGAAGATCTCCGTCACTGCCCCGACGCCGAGGGCGATGTCGCATTCCTGCGAGAACCCGCCCTGGCGATGCGTCATGCTGGGTGTCATGTATGACGAGCGGGAGGCCTGGCTGCGCGCCATCCAGTCGAAGGACGCGCGCTTCGACGGCCACTTCGTCACAGGGGTGACGTCGACGGGGATCTACTGCCGTCCCAGTTGCCCCGCCCGCAGCCCCCACCCCCGCAACGTCCGCTTCTTCGTGACCGCCGCCGCGGCCCAGCTCGCCGGCTTCCGCGCCTGCAAGCGCTGTCTCCCGGGCGCCTCGCCGGGCTCTCCCGACTGGGACGTGCGCGGCGACGCGGTCGCCCGGGCAGTGCGGCTCATCGACGACGGCCTGGTCGATCGCGAGGGCGTCACGGGCCTGGCGGCCCGGCTGGGTTACTCGGCGCGCCAGGTGCAGCGGATGCTGCAGGAGGGCACCGGCGCCGGCCCTCTTGCGCTCGCCCGCACCCGGCGGGCCCAGACCGCCAGGACGCTGCTCGAGGCCACGGAGCTCCCGCTCACCGACGTTGCCTTCGCGGCCGGTTTCGCCAGCCTGCGCTCCTTCAACGCCACCATGCGCGCGATCTACGACGCCACCCCGAGCGAGCTGCGCCGCACCTCGCGCGGCCATGGACCGAGGCACGACGGCGGGCTCACCTTCGTCGACCTGACGCTCCCCGTCCGGCAGCCCTTCTGCGCCTGCAACGTGTTCGGGCACCTCATCGGCACCGCGATCGACGGCGTGGAGACCTTCCGCGACGGCACGTACCACCGCACCTTGCGCCTCCCCGGCGGCCACGGGGTCGTCTCCCTCCGCCCGGCGACCCGTGGGGTCGAGGCCCGGATCGGGGTCAGCGACATCGTCCAGCTGCCGACGGCCCTCGCCCGGGTGCGGCGGCTGTTGGATCTCGACGCCGACCCGGTGGCCGTCGACGAGGCGCTTGCCGCCGACCCGCTCCTGGCACCGCTCGTCCACGCACATCCCGGCAGACGGGTGCCTCGGGGGGTCGACGGCGACGAGATCGCCTTCCGCATTCTGCTCGGCCAGCAGGTGTCGACCGCCGCGGCCCGCACCCATGGAGCCCGGCTGGTCAGGGCCGTCGGCACGCCCGTCGAGACCGGCATACCGGGACTGGATCACCTCTTTCCGACCGCCGACGCCGTCGCGGGCGCCCCGGACGAGGCGCTCGCCTACCCCGCGGCCCGCCGCGACACGATCCGCCGACTCGCCGGGGCCTTGGCCGACGGCGACCTGGACCTCTCGGTGGGCGCCGACCGGGACGCCGCGCGCGCCGGCCTCGCCTCGCTCAGGGGCATCGGCCCGTGGACGGTCGAGATGATCGCGATGCGGGGCCTGGGCGACCCGGACGCCTTCCCCGCCACGGACCTCGGAGTGGTCCGCGCGGCCGAGGAACTCGGCGTCGACCTCACGGCACGGTCCGCCGCGTGGCGACCGTGGCGCTCCTACGCCACCCAGCACCTGTGGGCGCTCACGCCCCACGCCGTCAACACGATCCCCGGCCACCCGGGATGTCAGGAGCAGCCATGACCTACAGCGTGATGCCGTCGCCGATCGGCCCACTCACCCTCGTCGCCCGGGACGGCACGCTCGTCGCCGTGCTCATGGAGGGGCACCGCCGGCCTCCGGTGGCCGAGTCGGCCTGGGGGGACCGCGTCGATGACGCCCACCCCGACGCCACCCGCCAACTGCGGGAGTACTTCGACGGCGGCCGCACCGACTTCCAGCTTCCCCTGGCGCCTGAGGGTACGGACTTCCAGCGCGCCGTCTGGGCCGCGCTGCAGGACATCGAGTACGGCCACACCACGTCCTACGGCGAACTGGCGTTGCGTGTGGGCCGGCCCGGAGCATCCCGCGCAGTCGGGGCCGCGGTCGGTCGGAACCCGATCTCGATCGTCGTGCCGTGCCACCGCGTCATCGGGGCCGACGGCACCCTGACCGGATACGCGGGCGGCGAGGACCGCAAGCGGTACCTCCTCGACATGGAGCGCGACGGTCGGCTGCTGTGAGCGGCGGAGACAGCGGAACCCCCGGACGCGTCCAGGGGTTCCGAGTCTCACCGGCGGAGGTGGCGGGATTTGAACCCGCGATGGGGTTGAAGCCCCAAACCCGCTTAGCAGGCGGGCGCCATAGACCGTACTAGGCGACACCTCCAGTGCCGTCACAGCCTAGCCGAGGCGCGCGCGGCTCGCCAAAATCCCCGCCCGCCCGCGCGAGGGCGAGCACGGAGGAGACGTCTACACTGGGGCCGCAGGAGGAGCCCATGACCTACCAGCCGCGGGGCCGGCGCGCCGCACCCGACGACGGGGAGCGCGACGAGCCGCCGACGCGCCCGCTGCGCACCTCCCTCCTCCTGACCGTCGCGTCCGCGCTGCTTCCCGGCTCCGGCCTCCTCGGCGCGCGGCCGCGCCTGGCCCGCATCGTCGGCGCCATCACCGCACTGATCGCGGTTGTCGTCGCGGCCTACGTGGGGTACTTCGCCCTGACCGATCCGGCCAGCCTCGCCACCGCGGCGGTCAAGCCGGCGATCCTCACCGGCGTCAGCACGGCCCTCATCGTCGCCGGCCTCGTCTGGGTGGCGCTGATCGCCGCGACCCAGATCCTCACGCGGCCCCGTCGTCTGCCGGACCGCCGCCGCGCCCTCGGCGCCCTGCTGGTCACGGCGCTGGCCTTCGGTGTGACCGCCCCCACCGCCATCGGCGCCAGGTACGCGCGCGATCAGATGCTCCTCGTCGACCGCGTCTTCACCTCCGGGCCCGACGAGGTGAAGTCGTCGTCACGGCCCACGCTCGAGGGCAAGGAGGACCCGTTCGAGGACATCCCGCGCCTCAATATCTTGCTCCTCGGGGCCGACGGCAGCGCCTCCCGCGCCGATGCCGTCGAGCAGTACAGCGTGCGGACCGACACGATCATGCTCGCCTCCATCGACACGGCCACGGGCGACACGACCCTGATCCAGATCCCCCGCAACCTGCAGTACACGCCGTTCCCCGAGGGCAGCGAGATGGCCGAGCTCTTCCCCGACGGCTTCCGCGGGGAGCCGGCCGAGGAATGGTTCATCAACAGCATCTGGGCCCACGTCGAGCTGGAGTATCCGGACCTGTTCGCCGACTCCACCTACCGCGGCGCCGAGGCCCTCAAGCAGGGCGTCGAGGGCGTCACGGGCCTGAAGGTCGATTACTTCGCGATGCTGGACATCGACGGCATCCAGCAGCTCATCGACGCCATGGGCGGGGTGACAGTCAACATCAACCAGCGGTTGGCGATCGGCGGCAACAGCCAGGGCAAGCGGCCCTCGGGATACCTCGAGCCAGGGCCCGACCAGCACCTCATGGGCTACGAGGCCATGTGGTACGCGCGCAGCAGGCTGGACTATTCGGACTACGACCGGATGGCCCGCCAGTCGTGCCTGGTCGGGGCCATCATCCGGCAGGCCAACCCCACGACGATGCTCACCCGCTACGAGGCGATCGCGGCCGCGTCCTCCCAGATGGTCGTCACCGACATCCCGCAGCGCGATCTGCCTGTCATCGTCGAGCTGGCTCTCCGCGTCAAGGACGCCCCGGTCACGCGCCTGGTGTACTCGCCGGGCAAGAACGGCTACTCCTACAACAACCCGGACTTCGAGGCGATGCGCGCGGCCGTCGAGGATGCGATCCAGGGCGACCCCAGCCCGTCGGCCTCGCCCACCAGCGCTCCCGGCACGTCGAGCCCTGCCCCGGCCTCCTCAGCCTCCACCGAACCCACGACGAGCGCCGAGTCCCCGTCAGCCGGCCCGTCCGCATCGGCGACGGCGGCCGGGGAGCTGACCGACGGCGCTCAGGACGTCGGCGACGCCTGCGCCTGGAACGGCGACGACGCGGAGGCTGACCCGGAGGACTGAATCAGCCGTTGGCCGCCTGCAACCGCTGGCGGATGTCGGTCAGGACGTCGTCGATCTGCTGACGATCCCCTCCCGGGAACAGGAGGTGCGTCCGCCGGACCGCGCCGTGGTAGATGGTGACGTGCGAACCCTCCTGGGACTGCGTGACCTTCGTCACGTCGGCCCATTCGCCGGCGTGTTCGACGCTGGGTCCCACCAGCCGGTAGCCCGCGTCGTCCAGCGTGAGACGGACCGCCAGCCGGTCGATCGACAGGAACGCCACGACGGTGAGGACCACCCCGCCGAGCAGCACCAGCCCGCCGAGGATCGTCAGCGCGACATGCCAGTCCTGGGTGAGCGACACCACCAGCAGGACCGCACCCGCCAGGGCGGCGACGGCGGCGGTGACGAACGCGCGGACCGGGGGGCGGGGCTTGATGACGTGCGTGGACTCGGCCATGCCGACAGCGTACCCACGCCCGCGGCGAGGATGGTGGCGGCGAGGGTGGGATTCGAACCCACGGAGAGTTGCCCCTCGGCCGCTTTCAAGGCGGCTGCACTAGTCCACTATGCGACCTCGCCAGTGCGCGACCATGCTAGCGCGTCGCGCCGTCGCCGGTATCGTGGCGGACCCCGGCCGACGCCGGGCCGGAGAGAGGACCGACATGCCGCCGAGGTCGCCGCTGCCGCCGCGCCACGGGCTTCAGGCCGCCTGGGTGCGCACCCCCGACCGGGATCCCTCCGCCCCCGCGCCGTGGGCGTCGATGCGCGACTGGCTGGTCGACAAGCTGGCCCCGTCCCCGGAGGACGTCGACGACATGTTGGCCCGGGGGGTGTTCGTCGACGAGGCGGGGCGGCCCCTCACGGGCGCCGAGGGCTACCGCCCGCACACCTTCGTCTGGTTCCACCGCGAGCTCCGCGAGGAGGCCGAGGTGCCCGGTGAGCTGACCCTGCTCCACCTGGACGACCGGATCGCCGTGTTCGACAAGCCCCACTTCCTCTCCACCATCCCGCGTGGCCGCCACGTCCTGCAGTCCGCGGTGGTCAGGGCGCGCCGGCAGCTCGACAACCCCGAGCTCTCCGCCGCCCATCGTCTCGATCGCGGCACGGCGGGCGTGCTGCTGATGACCACCGCCAAACGGTGGCGGGCCGCGTACCACGGCGTGTTCAGCGACCGGTCGGCCGTCAAGACCTACCGGGCCATCGCGCCGGTCGACCCGGGGCTTAGCTTCCCACGCCGGGTGGAGTCACACCTCGTCAAGCGGGTCGGCACCCTGCAGGCGGAGACCCTGGATCTGCCGCCCAACGCCGTCACGGACATCGCCCTGCTGGAGGTGCGCGGGGCCTGGGGCCTCTACGAGATCCGGCCGACAACGGGCCGCACGCACCAGATCCGGGCCCACTTCAACGAACTGGGGATCCCGCTGCTCGGCGACCCGCTCTACCCCAGCGTCCTCCCCGTCGACATCGACGACTTCACGACCCCGCTGCGTCTGCTGGCCCACCGGTTGGAGTTCCCGGACCCGGTGGACGCGGCGCCCCGCTGTTTCGTCAGCTCCCGCCAGCTGGACTGGCCCTCGGGTTAGGGTGAAGCCCGGGGGTGGAGATGAAGCGTGCAGCGGGCTGGTTGATCAGGGGGGCGGTGCTCGCCGCCATGGTGCTGGGCCTCACCGCGATGCCCCCCGCCCCGGAGGCGGCCGCGCTGGACGTGTACACGACCCCCGGCACCCATGAGCTCAACGGCCGGACGTGGCGCACCGCGTGCGAGGCCTACTCTCCCTCCGTCGAACGCTGCCGCACCGAGATCGAGGCCCATCAGGTGGTCTACACCGGCGGCCGCTATGTCATGCGGTACGGCTGGACGTTCAACAATCTCACGTACAAGCCGAGCTCGCGCGTGCAGTGGATCGGCAACATCCTCGCCACGCCCGGCGAGCACACCGTCAACGGGCGCCGCTGGAAGACGGAGTGCGACTCGGCGTGGACCGGAGTGGGAGCGTGTCGCTCCCTGATCTGGAGCACGACGTACCAGTTGGTCGCCGGCTCCTATGTCCGGGTGCCCGCATGGGTGTTCAACAACATCGTCAACTTCGCGCCCGAACCCGTCACCGACCAGTTCTGCGCCGCCGCCCCGATCTCGCCACCGCCCACCGCGGGGGCGGGCCCTGACGCCGACCCCTCTCCAACCCCCACGCCGACGCCGACCGAGCAGACCGCCGAACCGGAGCCATCGGCATCGGACCTCTCTGCCTCCCCGACACCCGAGGCTCCCTCTCCCACACCCGAGTCCCTCTCTCCGACGCCCGAAACCCTCCCCCCGACAACGGAGGCTTCCTCCTCGGGCGAGCCGTCAACCTCCCGAGTCGTCGGCAGCACCTCGCCCTCCGCCGAGGCCGACAGCGTCGGCTCCCCGACGCCCACGCCGGCTCCCGCCCTGGCGGCCGCGGCGATCAGCGTGACGCCGACCATCACGTCGGTCCACCACACGCACGTGGCGGGCGCCCTCTACGACCGGCTCGGGCCCATCATGGTGACCGGGACCGTCGACGGCGCACCGGCTGGAACCGCCGTCACGGTCGTGCTGCAGGACGCCGACGGGGCGCGCAGGTCCAGTGTCGACGTCGTCACCGGGACCGACGGCGCGTTCCGCGGCCAACTGACAGGCGGCTTCGCCGGGCGGGCGACAGTGGTCGTCACGTCCCTCGACGCCGTGGCGACCCGGGCCATCGACATCGGCCGCGCCACCACGACCCAGTCCATCCCCACCCGGCTGGACCCGGTCACCGTGAGCCCGATCACCGGCCGGACGACGCCCGCGATCCCCGGTGCCATGGTGACGGCACAGGTCCGCGCAGGCTCCGGGTGGCAGGTCGTCGCCTATGCCCGCCCCGCCACGGACGGCAGCTACTCGGTCCCCTACAGCCACCGCGGCGGCTGGCTCGGTACGCAGGACGTACGGATCTGCGTGACACTGCCCTGGGGGGCCACGATCCCGAGCGCGTCCGCGACCACCGTGACCCGCGCACGCCTCGCGAATCCCGTCGTCACGCAGACGACGGCCGACGAGGTGGCCACCACCTACCGCGCCGGCTGCCCCGTCGCCCCGTGGCGCCTGCGGACCATCCGGATCAACCAGCAGTCCATGGACGGCCACGTGTATCGGGGCGAACTGATCGTGCGCAGCGAGCGCGCGTCCGAGGTGGTCGACGCGTTCCGGCGCGCCTTCGAGGGCGGATTCCCGGTCTATCAGATGACCAACCCCAACGCCTTCGGCGGCAACGACCCCCGCATGATGGCCGCGAACAACACGTCCGCGTTCAACTGCCGGCGCGTCGTCGGGAACCCCTACGCCCTGTCGCCCCACTCCTACGGCTACGCCGTGGACGTCAATCCGTGGCAGAACCCGTACCGCGATCCGTCCGGGAAGTGGTGGCCGAGCACCGAGCACGTGTCGCGCACGCCCGTCGTTCCCGGCCAGCTGACGGAGACGTCGATCCCGGTGGTGGCTTTCAAGTCCCACGGGTGGCGCTGGTTCTCCGGCTGGGACTGGCACCACTTCGAGAAGCGCTGATGCCCTCCCCCACCGGCCGGCGTCGACTCATCGCCGCGGGACTCCTGCTCGGACTCGCGGCCTCGGCCTGCACCGTCCCCGGCGAGGACGCGCCCACAGCAGCAACAGGAGCGGCGAGCCCGCCGGCGGCCACTGCCACGACCGCCTCCCAGACACCTCGGCCTCCGCTGAGTGCGAGCGCATCCCCGGCGCCTACCGTCCCCACCTCCGCACCGCCTGCCGAACCACCCGACGCTCCGGCCGTGCCGACCGCCCCCGCCCCCTCCACCGCCGGCGGTCTCACGGAGAGCGACATCGCCGTCCCCGACGGCTGGTCCCCCACGGCCCGCCCAGGGTCCCCCGACGAGGGCTTCCTCGGCAACGGCACGTGGGTCCACGCGACGTCGCCCGCCCACTCGGCCTTCGCCGCGATCTCTCTGGGCTGCACCGATCTGCGCGCTTACCCGCAGCCCGCCGCCGCCTTGGAGGGCACGCTGACCAACGCCGACGGGGCCGCCGGTGTCGGCCTGGTCCTTGAGTTCGCCGACGCCGCCGAGGCGCAGGCGTACTTCGCCGAGTGGGTGCGTCAGGCGGAGGCCTGCCTGGGAACGGTCACACAGCGGCTTGCGCTGACCCCGGACACGTGGGTGGGCCGCCGGAACCTCGACACCGTCTGGTCCGAGACGGTCGGCGTCCGCGGCGCGAGCGTCTCGCTGCTCATCGTCGACGACCCTGACACGGATCTCGCGGGCGTCCTCGGCTGACCCCGGCTATGGCAGGCTGAGGGCATGCGCGCAGTGATCGTGACCAGCCCCGGCGACGTCGACGCCCTCACGCTCGGCGAGATGCCGACGCCCACCCCCGGGCCGGGTGAGGTGCTCGTGCGGACCGTCGCCTCGGGCGTCAACAGGGCGGACGTTCTCCAGCGGCAGGGCCACTACCCCCCGCCGCCCGGCGTCACGGACGTCATCGGCCTGGAGGCCTCGGGCGTCGTCGCAGCCGTGGGCGCGGGCGTCGAGCGGTGGCGGGAGGGCGACGAGGTCGTGGCCCTGCTCGCGGGTGGCGGATACGCCGAGTACTTCGTCGCGCCCGAGGGCCAGCTGATCGCTCCCCCTCCCGGTGTCGACCTGGTGTCGGCGGCCGGGGTCCTCGAGGTGGCCGCGACGGTGCTGTCCAACCTGCGGGTCGCCCGGCTCGCACCCGGGGAGGTGTTCCTCGTCCACGGCGGCGCGGGCGGCATCGGGACCTTCGCGACGCAGTACGCCAAGGCTGTCGGCGCCACGGTCGTCGCGACGGCCGGATCGGCCGCGAAATTGGACCACTGCCTCGCCCACGGCGCCGACCACGCGTTCGACTACCACGACGACTGGGTGGGCGCCCTCAAGGAGGCGACCGGCGGCGCCGACGTCATCCTCGACATCATCGGCGCCAAGTACCTCGAGTCGAACGTCGCGGCCCTGCGGCGGGGCGGCCGGATCGTCGTCATCGGCCTCCAGGGCGGGGCCAAGGGCACGCTCAACCTCGGCCTCCTCCTCGCCAAGCAGGGCACCGTTGCCGCCACCTCCCTGCGGTTCCGGCCGGCCGCGGAGAAGGCCGAGATCTGCGCCGCCGTCGAGTCCGAGGTGTGGCCGATGCTGGCGGACGGGCGGATCCGCCTCTCCCCCGAGACCCGGATGCCGTTCGACGATGTGCGGCGGGCGCACACGCAGCTCGTGGGCGGCGACAACGTCGGCAAGATCGTGCTGGTGCACTGACCGGGGCGACGCCCCGAACGTCAGTGGTCGAGCAGCGCCTGAATGGCCCGCTCGGCCGCGTGCCCGTCGCCGTACGGTTCGCCGCGCAGCCCTGCCGGCTTGGGCCTGACGATGACGTCGCGCAGCTGCGTCAGCTCGGGGTCGAGAATGTTCCAGCCGTCGGTCAGCGTCTCGACCCACTCGGTCTCCGTGCGGATGGTCGTCACCGGAGTGTCGAGGAGGAAGGCCTCCTTCTGGAGGCCACCGGAATCGGTGACGACGCCGGCCGCCGCCATGACCGCCCGCACCATCTGCGGGTAGGCCAGCGGCTCCGAGGCGACGAGGCTCCCGGCGCCGAGGTTGAGGCCGTGCCGCTCCGCCATGGCCCTCAACCGCGGGTGGGCCAGCAGCACGACCGGGACCGGCGCGTCCTGGAGGGCCGTGAGGATGGCGGCGAGTCGCTCCGGGTCGTCGGTGTTGTCGGCGCGGTGGATCGTGGCGAGCGCGAACGGCAGCCCGGGGTCGACGCCCGCGGGCACCTGCACCGGATGCTCGGCGACGGCGTCGCGGGTGGCCAGGCAGACGTCGGTCATGACATCGCCGACGAGGACGGTGCGGTCGCGCAGCCCCTCGGCGGCGAGGTGCTCGACGGCCACCTCGGTCGGTGCCAGCAGCAGGTCCGCCAGGTGGTCGGTGACGATGCGGTTGTGCTCCTCGGGCATGCGCCGGTTGAACGACCGCAGCCCAGCCTCCAGGTGCGCGAGCTTGATGTGCATCTTCACGGCCGCCAGCGCCGCGGCCGCCGTCGAGTTGGTGTCGCCGTAGGCGAGGACCCAGTCCGGCTGGAACCGCTCGAGCACCTCGTCCATCTGGGCCAGCATCGCGCCCGTCTGCCGCCCGTGCGTGCCGGAGCCGACGCCGAGGTGCGCGTCGGGGGCGGGGATGCCGAGGTCGCGGAAGAACACATCCGACAGCAGCGGGTCATAGTGCTGTCCGGTGTGCACGATCACGTGGTCGACGGACGGCTGGTCGGCGCAGGCACGCACGATGGGGCCGAGCTTGACGAACTGGGGCCGGGCGCCGACGACACTCATGATCTTCACGCGCCCCAGTCTGGCACATGCGTGCCGGGGGCCGGTCATGCGCGCGCTCAGCCGGCGGCGGCCTCGCGCACCTCGAGCGACCCGAATTCGCCGTGGGGCGTCGCGCCCGTGAACCCCGTCATGGCGCCGTACAGCTCGAGGATCGCCGCCTCTTGGCCCTGCCAGGAGTACCGCTCGGCCACCTCGCGAACCGCGTAGCGCGACGGGTCGGTGAGCACTCGCGCCGCGGCCTCCCCGAAGGAGCGTGCGTCGTTGGAGACGAACACCTCGCCGACAGCGTTGCCGGTGACGAACTCGGCCATGAGCTTCGCGTCGGACACGACGAGCGGCAGACCCGCATGCAGGTACTCGAACAACTTGTTGGGCATGGCCGCGTCGTGATTGGGCGACCCGCCGGGCAGCGGGTGCACCGCGACGTCCGCCCCCGAGAGGTAGTGCAGCAGTTCGTTCTGACCCACGGGGCCGACGAAATGCAGGCGGTCCGCCACCCCGTGCTCCGCCGCGAAAGCCTCGAGCTTGGGGATCATCGGGTGCGGCAGAGGGACGGAGACGACGACCAGGTGCGCCTCTGCCGGGAGATGCGCGATGCCCTCGATGATCGTCTCGATGCCACGGGCCCAGCTCATGGTGCCGGAGTAGACCACCAGCGGGACGTCCGGCCCGAGCCCGGCTGCCTCGCGCACCGTCGTGGGGCCCTCTGCAGCCGTCAGCGGCGGCATGTTCAGGAACACCGAGGGACGGGTACGCAGCTGGTAGGTGTCCCGGAGGACGTCGGCGATGGGCTCGGACACCGTTGACGTGGCGTCGGCGTGGCCGATCATGGCGCGCTCGCAGGCGATGAGGGCCTCGTGGGCGGCCACCAGGCCCTGCTCGAGCGGCGGCAGCCCGGCGAAGTTCTCCCGCGCGTCGTAGTAGAACTTCGGGTCCCTCCCCTGCGCGCGGAGCCGGGTCAGCGCCTCCCGCGCGGCGAGGAGGACCTGTGGGTGGTGGGCGTGCAACACGTCGGGCTGCAGGTCGACCAGCAGGTCGGTGAGCGTGTGCGCGATGTCATAGACGACCGGCAGGTTGCGCTCGACGCCGTCGATGACGAAGGGGTCCTTGAGGCCGGCGCGCCGACGGCGCTCGACGTCCACGCGGTAGGCGAGGTCCGATGCGACGGAGCGCCCCTTGAGGGCGGCGACTCGCCCGGTCTCGACCAGCCACCTGGCGGCCGCCTTCGCCGAACCCGCGTTCAGCCCGCGGACGCGCGAGCGGAGCACTGCGCGGCGGCGGTGGGCCGCTCGGCGCGCTTCGAGGTTCCCGGCCGGGCCCTGCTCGGCCGGACGGGGCCGCAGGGGGACCCGGATGACCCGGATGCCACCACCGAGCACGTACTCACCAGCACTCCCATCGGGCTTCTCGAGGGAGATGATGATGGGCTCGTAGCCGCCGCGCTGCAGGGTCGTGGCGAACTTCTTGACCCGCGAGTCGATGTCGACCGGGGCGTGCCGGAACAGGACGACGCGCGGACCCGCCACAGGTCAGGCTCCCTTGCCGATGACGGCAATGCGGACGTCGGGGAAGTTCGCGGGATCCAGAATCCGGCGGCCGTCGACGATCGCGGTGACGCCGGGCAGGGAGCCGGCGGCGAGGTCGCGGTACTCGGCGTGGTCGGTCTGCAGGATCGCCAGGTCCGCCTCCTGCCCGTAGTGGTACGGGGCGAAGCCGTAGCGGCCGAGTTCCTCGTCGGTGAACATCGGGTCGTGAACCGCGACCTCGGCGCCGCGGGCGCGCAGTTCGTTGACGACGGGGAACACGCCGGAGAACGCGGTCTCCTTCACGCCGCCGCGGTAGGCCGCGCCGAGGACGGCCACGCGCTTGCCGGTCAGGTCACCGGCGAGGCCTTCCAGCAGGTCGACGGCGTGCGCCGGCATCGCGGCGTTCGCGGCGCGGGCGGTGGACACGACGCTGGCCTCGGGGTCGGTCCACAGGTACAGCCGCGGGTAGATCGGGATGCAGTGCCCGCCCACCGCGATACCCGGGCGGTGGATGTGGCTGTAGGGCTGCGAGTTCGACGCCTCGATCACCTGGTAGACGTCGATGCCGTTCGACGCGGCGAAGCGGGCGAACTGGTTCGCCAGGCCGATGTTGACGTCGCGGTACGTCGTCTCGGCGAGCTTAGCCATCTCCGCGGCCTCCGCCGAGCCGAGGTCCCACACGCCGTTGGGGCGGGCCAGGTCCGGCCGCTCGTCGAAGCTCAGCACCGCCTCGTAGAACGCCGTGGCGCGGGCGGCACCCTCGGGCGAGAGCCCCCCGACGAGCTTGGGGTACTTGCGCAGGTCCGCGAACACGCGGCCGGTCAGCACCCGCTCCGGGGAGAACACGAGGTGGAAGTCGCGGCCCTCGACCAGGCCGGAGCCCTCCTCGAGCATCGGCTTCCAGCGGGTGCGGGTGGTGCCCACCGGAAGGGTCGTCTCGTAGCTGACCAGCGTGCCCGGCTTCAGCCCGGCCGCAATGGCGCGGGTGGCGTCGTCCATCCAGCCGAAGTCCGGGGTGCCCTCCCCGTCGACGAACAGCGGCACCACGACCACGACGGCGTCGGACTCCGCGACGGCAGCTGTCGTGTCCGTGGTCGCGCGCAGCCGGCCCGCCGGCACCAGCTCGGTGAGCTTGTCCTGGAGGTGCGCCTCGCCCGGGAACGGTTCCGTGCCGGCGTTGACCAGATCGACCACCGCCCGGTTGACGTCGGCGCCGATCACCTCATGCCCGGCATCGGCGAACTGGACCGCCAACGGCAGCCCGATCTTGCCCAACGCAACGACCGTGATCTTCACTGAAAAGCTCTCCTTCGCATGGCCCCGCGCGATGCCGGGGTCGACTCGGCTGGCGGCACCGCCCTCAGGCGGCGCCCACCTCGATGAACCGGTTGGTGGCAGCGGACTCGATCATGGCCTCGCACACCTCGACCACCCGGGCGCCCTGCTCCATCGTGACGATGTCCGCGTCCTTGCCCAGCACCGCGTCGCGGAAGTTCTCGTGCTCGGTGCGCAGCGGCTCCGGCTTCGCGATCGCGAACCTGGTCACGTCGCCCTCCGACACGCCCCGGAACTGCGCGATGTCGTCCCACGTGGTCGCGACCAGCCCGTTGGCGTAGAACGTCAGATCCGCGGTCAGCGTGTCGGCGACGAACATGCCCTTCTCGCCCGTCACCACAGTCAGCCGCTCCTTGGTCGGCGACAGCCAGTTGACCAGGTGGTTGCTCATCAGGCCGCCGCTGAGCTGACAGGTGGCCGACACCATGTCCTCGTACTCCCGGCCGGCCTTGCTGACCGTCCGCGCCCCGACCAGCTCGTACTCCCGCTGCGTCACCCACGCGGTCAGGTCCACGTCGTGCGACGCCAAGTCCTTGACGACGCCCACATCCGCGATCCGGGACGGGAACGGGCCCTGCCTCCGGGTCTGCACCTGGTACAGGTCGCCGAGGTCCCCGTTCTCCAACCGCTTGCGCAGGTTCTGCAGCGCCGGGTTGTACCGCTCGATGTGCCCGGTCGCGCCGACCAGGCCCTTGGCGGCGAACGCCTCCGCCAACCGGCGCGCGGCCCCGGTGTCCTTCGCCAGCGGCTTCTCGATCAGCGCATGCACGCCGGCCTCCGCCAACGCCAGACCGATCTGCTCGTGATACGCCGTCGGCGTGGCCACCACCACGTAGTCCACGCCCTGCGCGATCAACTCCTCGACCGACGCCAGCACCGGCAACGCACCGGCGACGCCGTGCGGGTCACCCGCCGGGTCCGCCACGGCCACCAGATCGACACCGTCGATCGCCCGCAGATTGCGCGCGTGGTGCCGCCCCATCATCCCCAGGCCGATCAGACCCGCCCGCAGACCCGTCACGTCAGGCACCGGCCTTCGCCAGCGCGTTGACCGCCTCGACGATCCGCTCCAGGTCACCCTGGGACAACGACGGATGCACCGGCAACGACAGGCACTCCAACGCCGCCTGCTCCGTGTTGGCCAGGTGCACATCCACCTGGAACGGCTTGAGGCGATGGTTCGGCACGGGATAGAACATCCCCGAACCCACGTTGTACTGCTCCTTCAACGCCGCAGCGAACCCGTCCCGGTCCTCAGCCACCCGCACCGTGTACTGGTGGTACACGTGCACCGCACCCTCGGCCACCGGCGGCGTCACGACACCCTCCAGGTTCGCCGACAGGAACGCCGCATTCTCCTGCCGCGTCCGCGTCCAGCCGTCGACCTTCGTCAGTTGCACCCGCCCGATGGCAGCGTGGATGTCGGTCATCCGGTTGTTCAACCCGACGACCTCGTTGTGATACTGCTGCAACATCCCCTGGTTGCGGTACAGCCGCAGGTTACGCTCGATCGTCTCGTCGGCCGCCGACACCATGCCGCCCTCACCCGAGGTCATGTTCTTCGTCGGATACAGCGAGAACATCGCGAACTCACCGAACGCGCCCACCGGCGTCCCGTTCAGCTTCGCCCCATGCGCCTGCGCCGCATCCTCGAACAGCTTCAGACCATGCCGGTCCGCGATCTCACGCAACTCGACCATCTTCGCCGGATGCCCGTACAGGTGCACCGGCATGATCGCCTTCGTACGCTCCGTGATCGCCGCCTCCACCGACGCCGGATCCAACGTGAAATCATCCAGCGCGATATCCGCGAACACCGGCGTCGCGCCCGTCAACGCCACCGAGTTCGCCGTCGCCGCGAACGTGAACGACGGGACGATCACCTCGTCCCCTGCACCGATCCCGCACGACAACAGGCCCAGATGCAGACCCGACGTGCCCGAGTTCACCGCCACACACGCCCGACCCAGACCGAAATGCGCCGAGAACTCCTCCTCGAACGCCTTCACCTCCGGACCCTGAGCGATCATGCCCGACCGCAACACCCGATCAACCGCAGCCCGCTCCTCGTCACCGATGATCGGCTTGGCCGGGGGAATGAACTCACTCACTTCGAAACCTCCACAAGGATGTCGTCCTGCTCCTGATACTGCTCACCGGTCTGCGGACACACCCACAGGCCCTCGGCGTCACCGCGCTCCAGCGGGACACCAGCGCGCCCCACCCACCGGATCCGCTTGGCCGGCACTCCGGCCACCAACGCGAAGTCCGGGACATCCTTGGTCACGACGGCGCCCGCGGCCACCATGGCCCAGCGCCCGATCGTCACCGGTGCCACACACACGGCCCGCGCGCCGATCGACGAGCCGGTCCGGCAGGTCACGCCCACGGGCTCCCAGTCGTCGCCGCGCTTGAGCTTCCCGTCCGGGTCGATGGACCGCGGGAAGTGGTCGTTGGTGAACACGACGGCGGGACCGACGAAGACGCCGTCCTCCAGCACCGCCGGCTCGTAGACGAGCGCGTAGTTCTGCAGCTTGCAGTTGTCGCCCATCTGCACGCCCGTCCCGACGTACGCGCCGCGACCGACGATGCAGTTGACTCCGAGAACCGCCTGCTCACGCACCTGGGCGAGGTGCCAGATCGAGGACCCCTCTCCGATCACCGCGTCCGGAGACACGTCGGCGCTGGGCTGGATGCGAACCATGTCGCTCCCTTCTGTCGTCGGGGATGAGCATACAACCTGGGTCACCGTCGGCTCCGGACGGAGGAGGCCAGCGCAGCGACCGCCGCGGCGACGTCGTCGTAGGGGTTGGGGCGCTCCCGCGCCTCGGTCCCCGCCGCGCGTGCGGCCGCCACCAACTCGCCGCGATAGGCCTCGTCGGTAGCGAACCTCCGCAGGGCAGCCACCGTCTCGTCGTGCCCTGAGACCACGACGCCGGCGCCTGTCCCCGCGAGCAGCGCGGCGACCCGCGGGAGCGGGGTGGCCACCGTCGGGAGACCGCAGGCCTGGTACTCGTACACCTTCGACGGCATCGCGTCGCGGAACGCCGGGGTGTCGTCGAGGAGGCAGAAGCCGACGTCAGCCCGTTCCGCGAGGCGCCAGGCCTCGGCCGGCGGCAGGCGGTCGTGGAAGCTCACGTGGCGGCAGTCGTCGTCCGTGAGCCGCGTCTCGAGCCAGCTGCGGTCCGCGGGGGCGACAGCGCCCACGAGGTCGAGCGCCCACGGGTGCGGGTCGGACACCGTCGCGGCCACGGCCTCGATCATCGCCTGCAGGCCGCGCGTGCGCCGGTTGTCGCCGATGTAGAGGGCGCGGTACTGCCCCTCCGCGCGGTCCCGCCGGATCGGCGGCAGCAGGCTGAGGTCGGGCTCGTTGCGGAGCAGCATCCGGCGGGGGGCCGTCCGCGGAGGGACGTGGTCGTCGGCCGCCAGGACGAGGTCCGCCGCCGCGATGATGCGGGTGAGCAGGCCGACGGTCCCCTGGAGCACCCGCAGCAGGGGGCCCGGGACCCACGGCCGGTCGGTGAGCAGGGCCCGGTAGTCCTCGTGTACATCGGCCACCCACGCGCCGCGACGGAGACGGCGGCTCAGCCAGGCCATCGGCGCCGTGTCGGGGTCGATGGTCAGCAGCACGGGCGTGCGCAGGCGCCACGGCCACAGCAGGGCGCGCATCGCACGGACGGCCGCCCCCTGGCGCGGCGCGGTGCGGATCGTCGCCCCGGCCGGGCCGCCGGCGGGGTCGCCGAGGCCCAGGATCTCGACCGTGAGGCCCGCCCGGCGCAACGCCCGGACGGTGCGGTGCAGGCGGGCGTCCGCGACGTCGTGACCGGTGGTGACGACGCCGACGTCGGCGCTCAGAAGTCCTCCATGACGATGGCCTCGTCGCCGACCTTGAGGAACTCGAGGTAGGCGTCACAGACCTCCGCGGGGTCGCCGCGCTTGATGAGCCGGCCCTTGTGCAGCCAGATGACCTCGTCGGACAGCTCCTGGATGGTCGAGAGGGCGTGCGAGACCAGGAGCATCGTGCCGGCGGAGTTCATCAGCTCCTCCATCTTCTTGCCGGCGCGCTGCTTGAACTGGGCGTCGCCGGCCGACAGGGCCTCATCGATGATGAGGATGTCCGGCTCCATGAACACGGCGACCGAGAACGCCAGCCGGGAGAACATGCCGGACGAGTACGTCCGCATGGGCATGTCGATGAAGTCGCCCAGGTCGGCGAAGTCCGCGATCTCCTCGAACTTCTCCGTGACCTCGGCCCTACTGAGCCCCGCGGCGAGGCCGCCGATCATGACGTTCTCGCGGCCGGTGAGGGCCGAGTTGAAGCCGACGCCGAGCGCGAGCAGCGTCGAGACCTTGCCCCGCACCTCGATCTGACCCTTGGTGGGCGGGAGGATCCCGGCGACGGCGCGCATGAGGGTGGACTTTCCCGCGCCGTTGGCGCCGATGAATCCGGTGCACTTGCCCGCGGGGACCTCGAAGCTCACCCCCTTGAGGGCGTTGACCTCGCGGTAGCGCACCTTCTCCTTGCGGGCCTTGCGGACCAGCGCGTTCTTGAGGGAGTTCTTGCGCTCCAGATTGACGCGGTACGTGACGTAGAGGTCGTCGACGATCACCGCGGCGTCGTCGAGGTGCTCCGTCGGGCCGGTGACGGACTCGTGTGCGACGGGCTCCGGCGCGCCGGGGTCCCGCTCCAGGGACTGATCAGAGGCGGACAGCGAACTCACGCTCCCTCGAGATGAAGTACAGGGTCCCGACGACCGCCGCGAGGACGGCCCACACCGTCCCGCCCACCAGATAGCTGACGGCGGGCGTGTGCCCGGCGAGGGCATCGTGCCAGATGCCGAGGACACCGAAGACGGGATTGAGCTGGATCCACTGCCCCACGTGGCGCCCGATCGGGCCCTCGAGGAACATCTCGGCCGAGTACAGGACCGGCGACGCGTAGAGCCAGATGCGGATGAAGTAGGGCAGGAACTGCGAGGTGTCGCGGAAGTAGACCTGCCACGTGGCCACCAGCGCCCCGAGCCCCAGACCGAGGAGCGTGGACAGGACGATCGCGACCAGCATCCACAGCATGTTCCACGACCAGGGCAGGCCCCACGCGATGTGGATGACGAGGTACACCAACAGCGTCGGGAGGAACCGGCGCAGGCCGACGTAGACGTTGGAGAAAATCAGCAGCATCTTCGGGAAGCTCATGTTGAGCACGAGGCTGCCCGCGTTCGTCACCGCGTTGACGCACGCCTGCATCGCCCCGGTCACGTAGAAGAAGAGGAACAGGCCGGCCGCGATGTCAGGGAAGGTGTGGCTGGCGGAACCGCCGGACAGGACCACGACGAGGAGGAAGTACACGCCGGCCAGCAGCAGGGGGTTGACGACCAGCCAGAGCTGCCCCAGCACGGTGTTGGTGTTGGTCGCCCTGAGGTTGGTGTGCGCCAGCTCGAGCGCGAAGTCACGCCGATGCCACAATTCGCTGAAGTAGTCGCGCAGGTTGGGGATGCTGGCCTTGTGCGGCTTGTAGACGCGACGCTGCACCGAGGTGTCAGTCCTGCTCCGGGACTCGCTCAACGTCTCTCCTTCCGGCATGTCGGCCACGTCCGCGACGTCACGCGGTCCGGTGGTCGGTCATCAGTGTCGCATACACGCCCCGGAGGACCGCTTCGTCCTCCGGCCAACTGAGCCTGGGCCGGGCCCGCCGGACCTGGTCGACGAGCGTCGGGTACTCGTCGACGGCCGTGCGCAGGGCCGCGGTGAGCGAGGCGGCATCCCCGGGGCGGTAGAGAACGCCGAGCCGGTGCTCGCGCACCAGGGCCCCCAGCTGGCCGACGTCGGTGGCCACGACGGGGACACCCAGGCTGACCGCGTGGAACAGCTTGTTCGGCATGGCCAACCGATGGTTGGGCCACTTGTCCGAGTGCGTCACCAGGGCCAGTCCGGCCGCCGCGATCTCGCGGGACACGTCGTCGAGCGGGAGCGCGGGGCGGACGGTGGCGCGTCCGGGGTCGAACGTCGCCAACCAGGTCTCGTCGCCGGGGCCGACGATGGTGATCGGCAGGTCGGTGTTGCGGCTGGCCGCGGCGACGACCTCCAACTCGCGGTAGGCCCCGACCCGGCCCGCGTACACCGCGCCGCGCGGCCGGGCGGGCAGGTCTGGCAGTTCGGCCTCGGGACGCAAAGGGAAGGTGTTGCGCACCACTGCGATGTCGCTCCAGCCGTACTGCCGCGTCAGTTCCTCGGCGACGCCCGGTCCGACGGTGATGACGGCGGCCGCGCGACCTCCCCACTCCGCCTCCTGCCGGCGCTCGCGGCGATCCTGCAGCGGCGTCGGCCGGTACTCGCGCGGGACGCCGCTCCAGAGCTCGTGGGAGTCGTAGACGAGCGGCACGCCCCGCTCGTCCGCCAGCCGGGCCCCCACCCCGAGCGCGGTGAAGTCGTGCGCGTGGACGACGTCGAACGACCGCTGCGCCGCGTCGCGGTAGGCGCCGTCGGCCCACCGGGAGAAGGAGCTGTTGCGGTGCTGCGGGAGCAACAGCCACCGCGCGAACCGACCAGGCCAGGACAGCCGTGTCGGGGAGTCGTCCCGCGCCTCGCGGCGGAACACCGACGACGAGCCGACGCTTGAGACGGTGACCCCAGACCCGGGCGCGAATCCTGCGGGGACGGATTTGCCGACGATGTGGACGCTGTGGCCGATCCCGGCCAGGCTCGACGCCTCCCGCAGCACCCGGGTGTCGGTGGCGACGGAGGTGGCCACCAGCATCAGCACACGCATCGAGCAGAACCCTCCCGAGGGACCGAGGGCCAGCTCCAGGTAAGCCTGACCGCGGAGCCAGTCTAGGCGCACGGAGCGCGGAGGGCTGGATCCGCCACTGTGCTAGGTTGACGCGGATAGACCCCCCAAGGGTAAGACTCCCGAGCAGGTGCCCTCATGCGACTTTTCCGGATCATGACAGTGGCTCTAGCGATGGCGCTCGGGGTGATCTCTGCGCCACAGGCCTCGGCCGAGATCGACGTGTACACCACACCGGGCGTGCACGAAGTGAACGGGCGGTTGTGGTCGACAACGTGCGGGCGATACAGCACCCAGGTGGAGCGCTGCCGCACCGAGATCTGGGCGACCACGATCACGATGACGTCCGGCGGAGGCTTCACGCGGAGCAACGGCTGGGTCTTCAACAACCTCACCTACAAGCCGGTACCGAGGGCGGTCTGGGGAGACAACCCGCTCGCCAACACCCGGCAGTGGACCGCGGAGGACGGTCGACTCTGGCGCACCGAGTGCGACACACTGACCACCGGCCGCAACGGCTGCCGGAGCGAGACGTACTCCAGCGTCGTCCTCGTCCGAGACGGTCGTGCCGTCGTGGATCAGGCGTGGGTCTTCAACAACATCGTCCGCTTCTCGACGTCCACCGCCACGGCGTCGCCCGCGCCGTCGCCGAGTTCGTCCTCGGGAACCAGCTGCGACACTTCCGTGCTCCCCGCCGGCTATGCCGTCACCAACGGGGTCCCCCATGCGATCAAGCCCCCCTATACGCCGGTCGACCAGTTCAACCCCGTCTCGGTGGCCCTCTTCATCGATGCCGTGAGCAAGTCGTCGGCGATCGCCGCTGACACGCAGCTCTGCCTGATGCGGATGGCGGGCAAGCTCGCGCTGAGCAAGGCGGTGAGCCGCAGCTACGCGGGTGAGACCTCCCTGTGGTACCCGTACGGCTTCGCCTATTCGGCCAATCCCTCGACGCCCACCCTCCAGCCCCCCTGGTACTCCGGCATCGCCCAGGGCGCGATGTTGTCGGCCCTGGGCACCCTCCATGACCGCACCACGGGCACCGAGGCGGCCACCTGGCGGGACGCGGCCACTCGCACGCTCAACTCCTTCCTCATCCCCTACAGCGACGGTGGGGTGCGCAACTATCTCGACATCAAGGGTCAGCGGGTCCTGATGTTCGAGGAGTACCCCACCGGGGCGACGCCGACGAGTGTTCTCAACGGCCAGCATGTCGCGCTCATCGCACTCGACGCCCACTATCGGCGCTTCGGAGACGTCAGGGCGAAGGCCCTGTTCGACGAGGGCGTGGCCCACTACGACCTCGTCCTCGAAGCGGCCGAACTGCCGGTCGAGGGCGGCATCATGTCCACCTACGACCTCGTGCGGGGGTACGCGCCGGCGCCGCTGAGATACGTCTCACTCGGCGGCAGCGTGAGCCGTAGCAAGATGAACGCGACGGTTGTCGACGTCCCCACCGCGCTGCGCGATGTCCCGGCGCCCAACGTGATCGTCAACCCGACGCTCGGCACGGCGACGGGGTGGAAGATCCTCGGCAGCGGCACGACCATCGCCAACGGCGTGGCGACCGTGCGCAACGACGGCGCCGGATGGACCGGCATCGAGCAGCGGATCCCCGGCGGCACCTTCCGCTCAGGACAGAAGGTGAGCCTGCAGTTCCAGGCCAAGGCAACGTACCCGTTCGGCCTCAGCGGGATCTCTCCGCGGTACGTGGCCTACCAGGTGTGCCCCTCCGGCACGACGAACCTCCTCGATCAACAGAAGAACCGTGGGGACGTCTGGGCGGTGTACCGCGACGAGTTCACCGTGCGGGACGGGAGTTGCACCATCCTCCTGCAGTTCCTCACCGCAACTACGCGGGCCAACGACACGGTCGTGCAGTACGACAACATCTCGTTGCGCCGCTCGGACACCGTCGGAGCGGCACTGACCCCGCGGTACGACCTGTTCGTGTGGCGCACGCCCGTGAACAACCTCACCCTGTTCGGCACCGGTCTCGTGGCGGTCGAGGTGTACACGGGCGGCCGCTGGCACCAGATCATCCAGTTCAACGCCCTGCCGGAGGGCCGGACTGTTCAGATCCCCGAGGAGTACACGGGCCGCAACATCCACTACGGCTACCACGACACGTCACACATCGCTGAGCTTCAGTCCCTGTACACGCGGTCCGGCCTCGAGTACTTCAAGACGTACGCGGAGCGCTGGCTCCCACTGGCGCCGAACAACGCGCGCTGACGAGGGGCGTCAGCCCTGACTCCCGGTCGTCCCGATCGGGTTGTTCTCCAGGACGTCGATCCAACATCCGGCGGCCTGCAGGGACAGCAGCGGAGACACGTCGTCGACGGTGTTGCCGCTCACGTAGAGGTACTCCAGGCCCGTCCACGGCGCCAGGGACGCATAGGACTCGAGCGTTCCCGTGCCGTCGGTGTTGACCTGTCGCTGCAGCCAGAGCCGCTCCAGAAGCGGGAGGTTCGCCGGGCTGGCATCGAACGTGCGCAAGGCGTTGTCGTTGAGGTACAGCCGGGTGAGGGACGGCAGATTCGGCAGCGGACGCACCGTCGGGAGCCTGTTGGCAGCCAGATCGAGCTGGACGAGTCGGGTGTGCCGGCCGCCGGACAACCCGGAGACGTCGCTCAACTGGTTGCCGGCGAGGTTGAGTCGGACCAGGTTCGGCAGGGCCGGCCATCCGGTCAGACCCGAGAGCCGGTTTCGTCCGAGGTCGAGCTCGATGAGCGACGGCAGGGACGGGAGCCCCGACACGCTGGTGAGCCGGTTGTGGCCCAGACCGAGCCATCCGAGGCTCGGCAGCGCGGGCATCCCGGCCACGCTCGTGAGCGCGTTGCCATCGAGGTACAGCTCGGTGAGGTTGGGGAAGGCCGGCATTCCGGCGAGCGAGGTGATCCCGCGATAGTCGCATGCGAGGTAGCGGAGCCGTTGCAGTTCGGCGGTGGGGATGACGGTGCCCCGGAGCGTGACGTTATCGGCGATGCACGCCCTCAGCCCTGGGTCCTTGACCGAGCCGAGCAGCACGCCGCCGAACCGCACCATGTTGTTGAAGACTTCCTGGGTGACGCGGTAGTAGTACGGCTCTCCGCCTGCCGACGTTCCCGTCTTGATCACGGTGGCCGTCACATAGGTCCGGCACCCGTTGCGGCCCGTGACGTCGGTGTCACAGTCGGTACGCCAACGGCGTCCCTTGTCGTCGGTCCACCTGTAGGACATCCCGCCCCCGGCCACCGCCGTTCCCTGGCGGACGTCGCCGAGCGGGTTGCCGTACCAGAGGCTCCGGGGCGCCTCGGTGTAGGTGAGGTTGTTGAACACCCACCCCGTCGTGACCACGAAGCGGCCGCTGGCATCCTGCGTCACCTGGGTGGCGTAGATGGAGGCCGTGCACCGTTCGACCTGTGAGTAGGGCTCGCACGTCGTGCGCCACTGACGACCGTTGACGCTGTGGGACCCTGGCGTGATGTAGACGTCGACCGCCGCCGACGCGCCCGGCGAGGACACCCCCAGCAGCCCGATCGCCAGAATCGCGGCGAGGAGCAGTCGTAGGGATCTCATCTCGAATCCTTTACCGAGCCGGAGCAGCGTGGGCGTCGACGGGTGGGCGGCCGAAGTCGGTCGGGTCGAGCTCGACGCTCGGCCGGACGGACGGGTGCGCGGACCAGAACGTGGCCACGTCCGCCGCCGACGTCATGTCGCCCAGCAGTGCGACCGTGCCGGGCCCGCCGCCCGTGGGCTGCGGCGGGCGGAGCCGGGCCAGGAGCCGGCCGGCGTTGCGGAGGGCCCGTTGTGGGACCGTCAACGGCGCCGGGCGCGCGGCGGGTTGCGGCACGCCCACGACCTCGACGTCCGCGCCGGCCGATCGGGCGAGCGCGATCTGCGGTTCCACCGCCGGCGATCGCCAGGTCCGGCGCGCGAACACCTCGACGCGCTCCGGCGGGGTCGCCGTCGCCCGGGGCGAGTGAGGGGGGTCTCCCCAGGGCTCCACGCCGTAGAGGTCGGCCAACCTGGCACGGACCGCGGCGGGACCGAAGCGGGCGTCGAGCTCGGCCCGCGCGCCGTCGAGGTCGAGGGTGCCGAGGTGTTGCTCCAGGTCCGCGACGGCGTCGAGGATCTCGTCGGGTGAGTCGGCGACGTCGATGAAGCGGCCGCACAGCCGCATCGTGTCGCCGAGCGCCTCCTCGGGGCCGCCGCTGCGGGTCACCACCACCGGCAGGCCGGCGGCCACGGCCTCGCTGACGGCCAGGTGGAACGTCTCGTAGCGGCTGGGCCCGACCAGCACGTCGAATGCGGGCAGCGCCTCCAGCACGGTCGCCTTGGGGACATTGCCGTGGAAGGTGACCCGGCCGCCGAGCCCGGCCGCCGCTACCGCCTGGTCCAGTTCCGCGCGCAGTGGGCCGTCGCCGAAGAGGTCCAGGCTCGCCCGCGCACGCCCGCTCGCGAACGCCGTGAACGCGGCCAGGAGGCGCCGCACGCCCTTGAGCTCCGTGAGCCCCCCGACGAAGGCCCAGCGGTCCAGCGAATCCGGGAGGCCGGCCCTGCGGGGGGCACCGGCGAAGTCCACCGGATTCGGGATCACGACCACCTTGTCGCGATGCTCGGGAAGGTGCTCGAGGAACAGGTCGCGCACGGGGCCGCTGACGCACGTGAGCGCGGACGCCCGCTCGAGCACCTCCGCGTAGAGTTCCCGGCCGCGCGGGTCTGCCAGCACCGTACGCGCCTCGCTGGAGTGCTCAGTGACCACCACTCTGGCCCCCGCCGGCGCCAGCCGCGCGGCCACCAGCCCCCCGAAGTACCCGACATGGCCGTGGAGAACATCAGCCTCGAAGTCGGGCAGCGCGGCCGCGACGGCGCGGACCGCGCTCTCGGCCCGCTCAGGCACCGACCAGCCGCTGACCAGGACGTGCGGGACCCGCGTGATGCGACCGAAGTCGCCCCGCGCGTCCAGTGCCCCGGCCCGAGCCATGCGGGCCACCACCTCGTCGAATGCGCGACGGTGTGCCTCGACCAGTTCGGCCGGGCCTCCGGGCCACTCGACCGAGTTGACCACCCGGACATCGAAGCCCCCTGCTGCGAGGCGGCTCCACTCAGCGACGAAGTTGCCCAGGACGGGATTCCCGAGGGACGGATACCACGGGGTCAGAACACCGAGCTGGCGTCGGCTCATCCGCCCAACCGCATGAACTCTGCTAGCACGTCGGCGGCGCGCCGGCCGTCGTGGAACTCTTCGGCGTACGTGCGGCCCCGCGCGCCCAGGTCTGCGATCCGTTCCGGATCCGAGATGAGGTCGGTCAGCACCGACTCGAGCGTGTCCGGCGTCGCCCGCACGATCGGGGGTTCGCCCGGGTAGCGTTCCGCGACGCGGTCCGCGAGGTGACCGATCACCGCACGACCGGCGTTCATGGCCTCGACGGCCGCCAGGCCGTAGTCGCCGATCCGCAGCTGATCGATGACGATGTCCGCGCCGAGCACCAGGGCACGGACCTGCTCGTGCGGGATGTCGGTGTCGCGCACGTAGCGGATGAGGCCGCGCGCCTGCAGCTGCTCACAGGCCCGGTCGACGAGGTCCGAGCCCTTGATGGCCTCCTTGCTGGGCACGTGCAGCACGACGGGCGTCTTGCCGTGGGCCATGGGGGGGACCGGGTTGTGCCAGAGTCGGGTGTCGACGGTCAGCGGCAGCCAGGTTGCGTCCGGGAGGTAGTCGAAGAGGTCCGCGGTCGTCACGAACACCGGACCGTCGAACGCCAGCACATGGGGAAGCAGGTGGTCGACGCGGCGCTGCAGCTTGTGCGTGAGCTCGGTCATGTCCTCGTCCAGCTCGCCGCGGAAGGGCGACCAGGGCTCGAGGCGGGCATGCTCGCGCGGGTTGCGGATGTCCGAGCCGTGGAAGACGAGACCCTGCCGGATCCCCTGTGCCGTCAGCCAGTCGGTCTCCTGCCAGAAGTACTTGCCGAGCGCGTTGCCGACGATGGGCCGGCCGGACTCGCTGAGCACGTGCGTGTATCGGTTGATCAGCTTCGCCTTGAGGCGTTCCTGCCAGAAGCGGGTGAGGGCCTGCGTCTGGGTGAACACCTCGTCGGCGGCGTAGTTCTGCGTCGAGTCCAGCTTGAGCCATGAGGAGTCCGCCACGGCGCGCGGGTACTCCCGCATGAGGGCGTGCGCCCACTCCGTTGCCTGTCCGGCGGAGTTGGTGGTGCCGATCCTCAGCCGCGGCCGCGGCTCGAAGAGTTCCGAGTCGGAGAGGCTCGCCCGCTGGGCCAGCATGTCGCGCCGGATGCTGTACAGCTGCGCCGTCAGGTCGTGCGGGCGGAGTCCCTCGCGGAGTTCAGGGGTGATGACCGCCAGCGAGGTGTCGACGACGTTGGCGCTGAAGTGCTCGAAGGTGTGCTCGGCGACGAGGTCGTCCGTGATCCGCGCCCGATAGGTGTCGACGTCGCCGAGCAGCTTGGCGGCCGCCTCGGCGAGCGACGTCGGATTGGAATGCTCGAACACCTCTCCGATCCCCAGCCGCGTGACCCGCTCCCCGAGCCACTCCATGTTGGACGTGAGGATGGGCAGACGAGCCTGCACAGACTCGAAGTACTTGTTCGGAGCGGCCCAGTTGTGGTTGCCCACCGGGAGGAACGGGAAGATGGCGGCGGTGGCGGAGGCCAGGTACTCGGCCACCTCATGTGTGGGCGCGAACGGCACGAAGTGCAGCCGGTCCCTGACACCGAGCCGGCGGGCCTGCTCGTCGAGTTCGAGCGTGTAGGAGCTGGGCCGGCGGGCGCCGATGGCCAGGTGCACCCCGGGCAGCTGCGTCAGAGCCTCGACGGCGTCGTGCACGCCGCGGTGGTACGACAGACCGCCCGCGTAGGCCAGCAGCGGCGCCTCGGGGTCGATGTCGAGGAAGTCGCGGATGGTCATCGGCCGCCCCACCTCGGGAAGGTTGCCGATCGGGGCGTTGGGGACCAGAGGCGGGAGCGGGATGTCGTAGGTGTCGCGGAGGAACTCCGCGATGGGCTCGCACACGGTCACGACGGCGTCGCAGTCGCGGATGTGCTCCGCCTCGAGCGCGGGGAAGCCCTGCAGCACGTTCGGGTCGTCGCTGGCCAGGCCGTAGACGTATTCGCGCGCGTCGTACAGCACGGCGACCCTGCGGCCCTGCCCGCGGAACCGGTCGGCGACCCGCCGGGCCAGGTGCAGGAGATGGACGTCGCAGATGATGAGGTCCGGCTGCAGCTCGACCGTCTTGGCGAACATCGCCTCCTCCATGTCGGCGATGAACGGCAGCATGCCCTGCCACGTGCCGGGGTCCGGCAGGGCGCTGGCCTGACGCTGACGGACGCGTTCGGCGAGGCCGCGGGCGGTCCGCTTGGCGCGTGCGGTCGCGCCGTCGACGACGGCGACGGCCTTCAGCACCGGCTGCGGCGGGCGGCGGCGCGTGGTCAGGTGGAACGACTTGCGCACGGCCCGGTAGACGAAGCTGAGCCTCTTGTCCGGCTGCCTGCCGAACGTGAGGAAGTAGGGGATGCCGCTGATCTCGCCCATCGGCGGGATGCCGGTGCCGTAGCCCACCATGGTGACGCGGAAGCCCGCCGCCGCGAGCGCCAGCCCGTTCCGGTGCGCCCGCGCGTCGATCTCGACGTTGTTGGGCATCACGATCACGGCGTGCGGCTGCTGCATCGAGTTTCTCTCTCCGTCAGGCGTCTCGGGGATCCTGCCGGGAGCATATCAGGGGGGTCCTCGCGGCCCGGGGCATCGAAGCGCCCCTCCGAGGCGGCCCGCCCATCCCTCGGCCTACCCCTCGGGACGGTCAACGGCGGCGGCTACAGTGACCCCCGTGTCCAAAGTTCTGACTTCCCTTCCCGTGGGCGAGCGCGTCGGGATCGCCTTCTCCGGCGGCCTCGACACCTCCGTCGCCGTCGCCTGGATGCGCGAGGCGGGGGCCGTGCCCTGCACCTATACCGCCGACATCGGCCAGTACGACGAGCCGGACATCGAGTCCGTGCCCGGCCGCGCCCTCCAGTACGGCGCCGAACTGTCGCGCCTGGTGGACTGCCGGTCCCAGCTCGTCGAGGAGGGGCTGTCGGCGCTCGCGTGCGGAGCCTTCCACATCCGCTCCGCCGGCAAGGCGTACTTCAACACCACGCCCATCGGGCGGGCCGTCACCGGCACGCTGCTGGTGCGGGCCATGGCCGAGGACAACGTCTACATCTGGGGTGACGGCTCCACGTACAAGGGCAACGACATCGAGCGGTTCTACCGCTACGGTCTGATGGCCAACCCGCAGCTGCGCATCTACAAGCCCTGGCTCGACGAGGACTTCGTCCACCAGCTGGGTGGCCGCGACGAGATGAGCCAGTGGCTCACCGAGCGCGATCTCCCCTACCGCGACTCCAAGGAGAAGGCGTACTCGACCGACGCCAACATCTGGGGCGCGACGCACGAGGCCAAGACGCTCGAGGACCTCGACGTCTCGCTGGAGACCGTCGAACCGATCATGGGCGTCAAGTACTGGGACCCGTCGGTGGACATCGCCACCGAGGACGTCACGGTCCGCTTCGAGCTCGGCCGCCCCGTCGCCATCAACGGCACGCGCTTCGACGACGCGGTCGCGCTCGTCATGGAAGCCAACGCCATCGGCGGCCGGCACGGCCTCGGCATGAGCGACCAGATCGAGAACCGCATCATCGAGGCCAAGTCCCGCGGCATCTACGAGGCGCCCGGCATGGCGCTGCTGTGGATCGCGTACGAGCGGCTGCTCAGCGCCATCCACAACGAGGACACGCTCGCCAACTACCGCTCCGAGGGGCTCCGCCTCGGACGCCTCCTCTACGAGGGCCGTTGGCTGGATCCCCAGTCACTCATGTTGCGCGAGTCCATCACCCGCTGGGTGGCCTCCGCCGTCACCGGCGAGGTGGACCTCCGCCTGCGCCGCGGCGACGACTACACCATCCTCGACACCCGCGGCCCGCACCTGTCCTACCAGCCGCACAAGCTCTCCATGGAGCGCGTCGAGGACGCCGCCTTCGGGCCCACGGACCGCATCGGGCAGTTGACCATGCGCAACCTGGACATCGCGGACTCGCGCGAGAAGCTCGAACTGTACGCCGCCCAGGGCACCCTGCTGGCCGGGCACCAGGACCTCATCGGCCGGCTCGAGGCGGGCGGCGCCGCCGCGATCGCCGAGCTGGGCGCCACCGGCCCGTCGGACGTCGACGGTGCCGTGGCGGGGTCCTCGATGGAGTCCGGCACCGACTGACCGCGCGCGCCGCGACCACTGGACGCCGCCTCCCAGCACGGGGGGCGGCGTCCGCGCAATAGCCGAAAGTTGACGACGTGGCGCGGCGCGGTGAACGGCGGATGAACGACGAAGTAAACCACGCGTCCGCCCAGCCAGGGCCCAGCACGGACCGCCGAATTTGAGTACCCGTACTCAAATCGCTTGGGTCCGGTACTCAGAGGAATCAGGTATGGGGCCCCACCCTCCTGGCGCCTCGCGCGGGGGATTTCTTGGGACCGTTGTCCCTAGCGGGGACGGCTGAATCCCCGCCGGTTCACAGCGAGGGGCAGCCATGACCGAGATCACACCGTGCGTCGTCTACACCAACGTCTTCCTGCATCGTCTACTCGACGACGGCGCAGCACCCACCACGCGTGCCGAGCGCCGCGAGCAGTCGATGCTGCGGGCGCAGGCGGCGTCGATGTGCGGGACGTGTCCCCTGCTCGCCACGTGCCTGACCGACGCGGTGACCCGGTTCGATGTGGCCGGGTTCGTCGCGGGGACCACGCGGCGGCAGCGGCAGGAGATCCGCACCCGCCTCGGGATCGAGGTGTCCCAGGAGGACCTCGACGCCATGGCCGGCGTCAGCGCGGGCAGGCAGTTCGACCGGCACGAGATCCATCGGCTGCGCACGGCCAACCCGAACCTTCCGCTCAGCATGATCGCCGCCAAGATCGGGTGCTCCGTCTCCACGGTGAAGCGGCATCTGCGGCGCATCGAGCAGGAGGGCGGACTGCCGCATCGCGCTGAGCGTCCGCGCGTCAACGCGGAGCGGGTCCTGGCCGTCGCGGCGGACGTACGCCGCGGCTCCCAGCCCGGCGCCGCGGCCTGACGGGCGGCCAATCCGCCTGAATCCTTGAAAGGCGGTTCCCGCTCAGGACAGAGTGGAACCATGACCCGAATCGGCTTCCACGCCTCACACGAACAGATCGCCCCCAGCCAGCTGTTGCTGGACGTGCAGCACGCTGAGCGGGTCGGCTTCGACATGGCCATGTGCTCGGACCACTTCAAGCCGTGGTCCGAGCGGCAGGGGCACTCCGGCTACACCTGGTCCTGGCTCGGCGCCGCGCTGGCCACGACGTCGCTGTCCTTCGGCTGCGTGTGCGCGCCCGGCCAGCGCTACCACGCGGCCGTCGTGGCACAGAAGATCGGCACACTCGCCGAGATGTTCCCGGGGCGGTTCTGGACCGCGCTCGCCAGCGGCGAAGCCATGAACGAGTCCATCACGGGCGACCGGTGGCCGTCGAAGGAGGAGCGGATCGAGCGCCTGGAGGAGTGCGTCGACGTGATCCGCCGCCTGCTCGACGGCGAGGAGGTCAGCCACCGCGGCCACATCGTCGTGGACCGCGCCAAGGTGTGGGATCGGCCGGACGAGGCGCCGCTCCTCATCACACCGGCCGTCTCTGCGGAGTCGGCCGCCCGGGCGGCGGCCTGGGCCGACGGGCTCATCACCGTCAACCAGAGCCACGAGGCGCTGCGCGGCGTCATCGACGCCTACCGCGGGGCGGGTGGCCGCGGACGGATCGCGCTGCAGCTGCATCTCTCATGGGCCCCCACCATGGCCGAGGCGGAGGAGATCGCCTTCGACCAGTGGCGCTCCAACGTCCTCGGGGACCCGCTGTCGTGGGACATCGCGACCGTCGAAGGGTTCGACGCGGCGTCGAAGCACGTCACGATGGAGTCGGTTCACGAGGTCGTGCGGATCTCGGACGACCTGGAACAGCACGTCGACTGGATCCGCGAGTACGCCGCCCTCGGCTTCGACGACATCTACCTGCACTACGTCGGGCAGCACCAGGGCGCGTACCTCGACGCGTTCGGCGAACATGTCCTCCCCCGCTGCCGGGCAGGAGAAAGCGCATGAGGATCACCGACACCAGCGACCTGTGGTGGAAGAGCGCCGTCGTCTACTGCCTGGACGTCGAGACCTACCTGGACACCGACGGCGACGGCGTCGGCGACCTGGGTGGGCTGGCGGAGCGCATCGACTACCTCGCCCAACTCGGCATCACCTGCCTGTGGCTGATGCCGTTCTATCCCTCCCCTGACCGGGACGACGGCTACGACGTCAAGGACTTCTACGGCGTGGACCCCCGCCTCGGCAACCACGGCCAACTGGTCGAGGTCATCCGGACGGCCCACGACCGCGGCATCCGCGTCATCGCCGATCTCGTCGTCAACCACACCTCGGACGAGCACCCGTGGTTCGTGGCGTCCCGTCGGAGCACGACGAACCGGTACCGCGACTACTACGTGTGGCGCGACACCGATCCGGGCGACACGTCCGCGGAGGTCGTCTTCCCGGACGAGGAGGACTCCATCTGGACCAAGGACGACCGCACGGGCGAGTGGTACCTGCACCACTTCTACGCCCACCAGCCGGACCTCAACCTGGCCAATCCGGATGTCATGGACGAGATCCTGCGCACCGTCGGCTTCTGGCTCGAGCTGGGCATGGACGGGTTCCGGGTCGACGCCGTGCCGTTCCTGATGCAGAACGCCCACACCACCGGCACCCGGACCATGACCGTCGATCCGCACGACGTCATCAAGCAGATCCGGGCCTTCATGCAGCGCCGCCGCGGCGACGCGGTCCTCCTCGGCGAGGTGAACGTTCCCCACGAGGAACAGCTGAAGTTCTTCGGCGGCGACGTCGGCGACGAGCTCCAGATGATGTTCGACTTCATCGGCATGCAGGCCGCCTACCTGTCCCTGGCCAGGGAGGATCCCGCGCCGCTGATCAAGGCCATCCAGGACCGCCCGCAGATCCACCCCACCTGCCAGTGGGCCACGTTCCTGCGCAATCACGACGAGTTGACCCTCGACAAGCTCTCCGACGACGAGCGGCAGGAGGTGTTCGACGCGTTCGGCCCGGACCCCGACATGCAGCTCTACGGGCGCGGACTCAAGCGCCGCCTCCCACCGATGCTCGGCGGGGACCCGCGCCGCGTCCGGATGGCCTACAGCCTCATGTTCTCGCTCCCTGGCACGCCGACGCTGTACTACGGCGAGGAGATCGGCATGGGCGAGGACCTGGCCGCCCCGGGACGCATGGCGGTGCGGACGCCCATGCAGTGGGGTCCCGGACGCAACGGCGACTTCTCGTCCGCCCCGCCGTCGCGCCTCATCCAGCGCGTCGTGCCGGACGGCTACGGTCCCACGCACGTCAACTTCGCGGATCAGGAGCACGACCCGGATTCGTTGTGGGCGTTCATGCGCGAGCTGATCAGCATCCGTCGCCGGCGCCCCGAGCTGGGCTGGGGCGACTTCGAGGTCATCGACGCGGGTGAGCCGGCCGTGCTGGCGCATCGCGTCTCGCTGCCCGACTCCGCCGTCGTCGCGGTGCACAACTTCACCGCCGATCCCGTCGCGGTATCGCTGTCGGGGGCATTGACGGAGGACGACGTCGTCGAGGACCTCCTCGACGGGGAGGCGACGGTGGTCCACCGCGGCGACCTGCAGGTGTCCCTCGAGGGCTACGGTTTCCGCTGGTACCGGGTGCGGGCCGCCGGCTGAGCGTCAGATGGCGTCGGCCATCCTCGGCGGGAACCACTGCTCAAGCTCGTCGACGGTGCCGAGGTCGGCGAAGTTGCCGGTCACGGCATCCGCCGCGGCTTTGACCTCGTCGGGGGCGTCGCCCATCGCGACGCCCCGCCCGGCCCACTCCAGCATCTCGATGTCGTTGCGGCCGTCGCCGATGGCCAGCACGTCGGCGGCGCGGACGCCCAGCTCGTCGCACACGATCTGCAGCCCGTGCGCCTTGTCGACGCCCATGGGCGCGATGTCGAGCCACGCGGACCAGCCGATGAAGTAGGCCACCTCGTGCAGTCCGAGCTGGCTCACCATGCCGTTGAACACCTCTTCGGAGCTGTGCGGGTCCCGCACGATCACGCGTGACACGTCGCGGGAGGCGAGCTCATCGATGGTCTCGATGCTGACGTCGCCCAGCAGTTCGCCCTCCGGGAAGGGGCGGTTGACCCGCCAGTGCAGCCCGTCCTGGACGGCGATGCAGGCGGTGGGCGCCAGCTCGGCCACCCGGTGCACGGTCTCGGCGGGGTCGAAGCGGGTCTCGTGGCGCACCTCGAAGGGCGGGTAGGTCACCACCATCGCCCCGTTCGACGACACGGCCCACCCCCGCGGCAGCCCGAGCTCCTCGAAGACCGTCTGAGTCGACAGCCACGAGCGGCCCGTCGACAGGACCACGGGCACGCCGGCGTCGACGACGCGCCGGACGGCGGCGTGCACCTCCCGGGGCATCTCACCGAACGGGTCGACGAGGGTGCCGTCGATGTCCAGCGCCACGAGTCGAGGGGTGAAGCTCATGACAGGGCCAGCACCTCACGCCCGCCCAGGTACGGCCGCAACGCCTCAGGCACCCGCACGGATCCGTCGGCGAGCTGGTGGTTCTCCAGCAGCATGATGATGATGCGGGTCATGGCGCACAGCGTGCCGTTGAGGGTCGCGACGGGGCGGACGCCGTCGGCAAAGCGGGCGCGGATCTGCAGGCGGCGGGCCTGGAACTCGGTGCAGTTCGACGTCGAGGTGACCTCGCGGTAGCGCTGCTGCGTGGGGAGCCACGCGTAGCAGTCGAACTTGCGGGCGGCGGACAGACCGAGGTCGCCCGAGGCGACGTCGAGCACCTGGAACGGGATCTCCAGGGCCGTCAGGAAGTCCTTCTCGTAGCCGAGCAGCCGGTCGTGCCACGCCTCGGCGTCCTCGGGGGCGCAGTGGACGAACATCTCCACCTTGTCGAACCAATGCACCCGGAAGATGCCGCGGGTGTCCTTGCCGTATGAGCCCGCCTCACGACGGAAACACGGCGAGTAGGCGACGTACTGCCGGGGCAGGGTGTCGGCGTCGAGGATCTCGTCGGCGTGGTAGGCGGCCAGCGCCACCTCGGAGGTGCCGACCAGGTAGAGGTCGTCGGCGGGCAGGTGATAGACGTCCTGCGCCGCCTGACCGAGGAAACCGGTGCCCTCCATGGCCGAGGGCTTGACCAGCGCCGGGGGGATCATCGGCGTGAAGCCCCACTCGGCGGCCTTCGACATGGCCAGGTTGAGCAGGGCCATCTCGAGCTGGGCGCCGACGCCGGTGAGGACGTAGAACCGCGAGCCGGAGATCTTGGTGCCGCGCTCCATGTCGATGGCGCCGAGCAGCTCGCCGATCTCGAGGTGGTCGCGGGGCGCGAAGCCCTCCGCCGCGAAGTCTCGCGGGGTGCCGACCGTCTCCAGCACGACGCCGTCGTCCTCGCCGCCCTCCGGGACGCCGTCGAGGACAAGGTTGCCCACCTGCTTCATGAGGTCGGTGAAGGCGGCCTCGGCGGCGTCGGCGTCCGCCTGCGCGGTCTTGACGTCGACGGCGAGCTGCTTGGTGCGCTCAAGCAGCACGGCGCGCTCGTCGCCCTTGGCCTTGGCGACGTCCCGGCCGAGGTTCTTCTGCTCGGCGCGCCTGGTCTCAAAGGCGACGATCGCGGCGCGGCGGGCTTCGTCGGCGGCGATCAGCTCGTCGACAAGCTCGACCGAGGCCCCGCGGGCCGCCTGCGAGCGTCGGACGCGGTCGGGGTCGGTGCGCAGCCACTTGGGATCGATCATGGCCCCAACCTTACCGACGATGCGCACGTGTCCCCGTGCGCCCGCCGCCTGAGCATCCGGCCTGCGGCGCGGTGACCTAGGGTGGGGCGTTGACGAGGACGATGGAGGACACGGTGAAGGTGGCGACGCGGCGGGCTCCGATCCCGCCGGAGATCTGGGTGCTGGTGGCCTCGGCGATGCTCATCGCGCTCGGCTTCGGCATCGTCGCCCCGATCCTGCCCCAGTTCGCCCGGTCGTTCGACGTCGGCCTCATGGCGGCATCGTCGATCGTGTCGGTCTTCGCGTTCGTGCGGCTCGTGTTCGCCCCGGTCGGAGGGGAGCTGGTCAACCGGCTGGGTGAGCGCTGGGTGTACTTCGTCGGCCTCCTCATCGTCGGCGCCTCCAGCGCGCTCAGCGGTCTGGCGACCGACTTCTGGTGGCTGCTGGTGTTCCGCGGGCTGGGCGGCATGGGCTCGGTCATGTTCACGGTCTCGTCGATGGCCCTGCTCGTCCGGCTGTCGCCCCCCGCCCAGCGCGGCCACACGTCGTCGCTGTACGGCACCGCCTTCCTGCTCGGCAACATCCTGGGCCCCATCCTCGGGTCCGCCATGCAGGGCCTGGGTCTGCGGATCCCGTTCTTCATCTACGCGGGCGCGGTGTTCCTCGCCGCGGGCGTCGTGCTGGTGTTCCTCCGCGGCCGGGCCGGTGGGCGGCCGAAGGCGGGCGAGCACCAGGAGCGGATGACGCTCGCCGAGGCCATGGGCATGCCGTACTACCGCGCGCTGCTCGTCACCGGATTCGCGCACGGCTGGTCGAACTTCGGCGTGCGCATCGCCCTCCTGCCGCTGATGGCCGCCGCGGTCCCGACGATCGGGGCGACGGCGGCGGGCATCGCGCTGACCCTCTTCGCCCTGGGCAACGCCGTCGCGCAGCAGGCGACCGGCCGGCTGGTGGACCGCATGGGGCGTCGGCCCTTCCTGGTCCTCGGTCTCGCGGTGTCGGCGCTGGCGACCGTCTTCTTCGGCTGGGTGGACTCGTTGTGGCTCTTCCTCGCCCTGTCCGCCCTCGCCGGCGCGGGGGCCGCGCTGATCGCGCCCGCGTCGCAGGCGCTGATGGCCGACATCATCGGCGCGAACCGCAACGGGGGGCAGGCGTTGTCGACCTACTCGATGTCCATGGACCTCGGCTCCATCGCGGGCACCCTCCTCGCGGGGGCGATCGCCGACGCCGTGGGCTTCGGATGGGCCTTCGCCGTCACGGGCTTCGTCATGGCGGCGGCCGTGGTGCCGTGGCTGCTCGTGAAGCGCCGCCCCGGTCGGCGCTGACGCCGCTGCGCCGTCGTCCGCAGTGGGACAATCGGCGCATGAGGCGCTCGCGCGTGACGGTCGCGGCGACGCTGGCATTCGGCGCCGCCCTCCTCGCGTGGACGCTGCTGCCGCCGTTGACCGTGGACGGCCTCTGGCCCTACTCCCCCGTCGCGAGCACCTCGCTGATCGGCCACGCCGCCGCCACGCTGGCGCTGCTCACCTCACCGGTCATCATCTACCCCGCCCTGCTGGCCGCCGCGTGGTGGGCGTCCCGGCGCCGCTTCACGGCCATGTCGCAGGCGATCCTCGTCGCTGTCGCGTTGGCCGTGCTGAGTACCGCGCTGCTCAAGGTCACCGTCGCGCGCGACCGGCCGGAGAGTCCCTGGGACTTCCTCGTCAGCATAGACCCCCTCAGCTATCCGTCCGCCCACACGACGGCGGCCACGGTCGCCGCCATGCTCGCTGGCGTCCTCACGACGACGACCCGCCGGCCGCGGCGCACCGTTCTGCTCACCCGGCTGCTGGGCGTGGTGGCCGTGGTGATGGTCGCGGTCGGGCGGCTGCTGCTGGGCGCCCACTACGTCAGCGACGTCGGGGGCGGGTTCCTGCTCGGCGGGCTGGTCGTGTCGGTGTCCTGCCTCGCCGCGAACGTGCACATGCTGCCGCCGCAGCCCGCCCGGACCGGACCCGGCCGGCTGGTCGTGGTGTACAACCCGACCCGGGTGCGCGACCTCGACGCCGTCCACCGCCTCGTGACGCACGAGACCACGGCGCGCGGCTGGGAATCTCCCGTGTGGCTGGCGACGACCGCCGAGGACCCGGGCGGCGGCATGGCGCGCGCCGCGGTCGAGTCCTCCGCCGACCTCGTCCTGGTGATCGGCGGCGACGGGACCGTCCGCGACGTCTGCGCCCGGCTGGCCGGCGCCGGCGTGCCGGTGGCGATCCTCCCGTCCGGCACCGGCAACCTGCTCGCGCGCAACCTCGGCGTCCCGCTCGACGCCGGCCGGGCGCTGGCCGCCGCGTTCACGGGCACGCCGACGGCACTGGACCTCCTGCGCTACACCGAGCCCGACGGCGGGCGCTCCGGCATCGCGGCGGTCATGGTCGGGTTCGGCGCCGACGCGGCCGTGCTGCATGACACCGACGAGGCGCTCAAGCGCGCCCTCGGGCCGGCGGCCTACGTGTGGGCCGGGCGCGGCCACGTCAGGGCCCGCCCCGTGCCGCTCCGGCTCACCGTCGACGACGGCGACCCGCTCGAACGCGACGCGTCGCTCGTGGAGGTCGGCAACGTCGGCGACCTCTACCCGGGGGTCTCCCTCATGCCCGCGGCCAGCGCGCACGACGGCAGCCTGGAGGTGCTGATCGCCTCCCCGCGGACGGCGGGTGACGTGGCGCGGATGATCGGCGGTGTGCTGCGGCAGTCGGCCGACGAGCCGCTCCTCGACCGGCTGTCGGGCCGGGTGGTGGTGGCGGAGTTCGCCGAGCCGGTCCTCTGCCAGGTCGACGGTGACGTCGTGGGCGAGGTCCGCAGGGTCCGCCTCGAGGTGATCCCCGACGCGGTGCGCGTCGTGTTGCCCGGCTGACCGGTCAGCCGAGCGAGCGCACCCAGGCGGCCGCGTCGTCGAACTCAGCGTCCGAGAAGCCGTGGCCGACGACGGGCCGGGCGCGGTCCGCGCGCGGATAGGAGCCGAGGAAGTGAACCGTGGGGCAGATGCGGTGCAGGCCCTCGAGCGCCTCCTCGACGCGCTTGTCGTGGAGGTGACCCTCGACGTCGATCGAGAAGCAGTAGGAGCCGAGCGTCGTCTTCGTGGGCCGCGACTCGATCCGGCTCAGGTTCACGCCGCGCACGGCGAACTGTTCCAGGATCTCCAGCAGCGCGCCGGCGTGGTCGACGCGCATGTAGGCCACCAAGGTGGTCTTGTCGGCGCCGGTGCGCGGGGGGACCGGGCCCGCGACCCCGACCTCCACGAACCGCGTGACCGCACCCGGGTTGTCCTCGATCTGGTAGGCCAACTCGTCCAACCCGTACAACTGGCCGGCGACGCGGGCGCACACGGCGGCGTCGTAGCGCGAGTCAGGCCGGGCGACTTCCGCCGCCGCGCCGGCGGTGGAGCCGGCCTCGGTGACCTGGGCGGACGGCACGGTCGTCGCGAGCCACTCCCGGCACTGCGCGGCGGCGTGGCCGTGCGTGAGGACCTGGCGGACCTCGCCCAGCGCGGTCCCCGGCCGGGCGTAGAGGCCGAACTCGACGGGGATGACGATCTCGCCGCGGATGGCCAGCGGGGATCCGGCGATCAGTTCGTCGAGCGTCGCGGACACGCCGCCCTCGACGGAGTTCTCGATCGGCACCACCGCGCCGCGGACCTCGCCCGCGCGCACGGCGTCGAGCGCTTCCCGGACGCTGGCGAACGCGATCGCCTCGTCGTCGGTGATGGAGCGCAACGCCTGATGCGTGAAGGTCCCCGCGGGGCCGAAGTATCCGAGCACGGGCCTCAGCTTAGGCGCGTTCAGCTACCCTTACGCGCCGTGGTCCGGGCGCGGGCGAGGCAGAAGATGCCGTAGAGGATCAGGCCCACCGCGACGGCGATGAGCAGCGCCTGTCCCCCGGGCACCTCGACCAGCGCCTTGAGTGCGCCGTCGAGACCGCCCGTGCTGGACGGGTCGCGGGTGACGACCGCCACGACGAACAGGATCCCGACGATCGCCACGGCGATCCCCTTGGCGACGTAGCCGCCGATCCCGAGCCACACGAACGTCGTGCGGAAGTGGGGCGGCATGTCGACGTCGTCGAGGAACGACCGGGTCACGCCCCGGATGATCATGCCGACGCCGATCGCGACGATCACCACGCCGGCGATCACCAGCAGCCCGGACCCCCACCAGGACTGCAGCAGCTGCGCGCTCAGGGACTCCGTCGCCTCCTCGCCGTCCGACGAGCCGCCCGTGGCGTACGTGAGCGCGGCCGCGCCGACGGCGACGTACATGACGGCGCGCCCGGCACTCTTGGCCGCGTCGCTCTTGTCGTGTCGCGATTCGCCGATGGCGAGGATCACCGAATAGGCCGCCAGGCCCAGCAGCGCGATCCCGACCACCCACAGCCCGATCGAGCCGAGGGGGTGGGCGTCGATGGCGCGCATGGCGCCGGACTGGTCCGCGGACCCGCCGGTGCCCCGGGCGACGCCGATGGCGATCGCCCCGATGATGGCGTGCACGATGCCGTTGACGACGTGGCCGGCGGCGGCCCACCAGGCGGCGGCGGGATGGTCCTCGACCTGCTTCGCCTTGTCCCGGACCTCGCGCTTCACGCCCCCGTCAGTCATGCGCTCATCGTAGGGTGCCGCGGCCGGTCACTTGAGCAGTTTGGACATGCGGCGGTCGGCCAGGCGCTTGCCGCCCGTCTGGCAGCCGGGGCAGTACTGCAGCGACGAGTCCGCGAAGGACACCTCCGCGATGGTCGAGCCGCACACGTCGCAGGTCTGTCCGGTCCTGCCGTGGACGCGCATCCCCGCCCGCTTGGCGTCCTTCAGCTGATCGATGGGGACCCCGGCGGCCGACCCGATGGCGTCACCGAGCACACGCCGGAGGTGCCCGAACAGGTCCGCGACCGCGGCCTCGTCGAGTGTGTCGGCCGGTTTGAAGGGGCTCAGGCGGGCGGCGTGGAGGATCTCGTCGCTGTAGGCGTTGCCGATGCCTGCCAGGACCTTCTGGTCGCGCAGGACGCCCTTGATCTGGGCGCGCCCGGCGCGCGCCAGGATGGCGCGCAGGTCGTCGGCCGTGAAGGCGGGATCTATGGGGTCCGGGCCGAGCGCCGCGATCCCGGGCACCTCGGCCGGGTCCTCGACCACGTAGACCGCCAGGTGCTTCTGGGTGCCGGCCTCGGTCACGCTGAACCCCGACCCGTCGTCGAGCACGATC